>Ga0272446_1000091_pt1 | contig 120019 bp, 90 predicted proteins | sample YNPCB0061_FD_194587 | JGI IMG/M metagenome (GOLD analysis project Ga0272446, IMG submission 194587) | Hot spring microbial mat communities from Yellowstone National Park, WY, United States - YNP-CB-006-1 | ecosystem: Environmental > Aquatic > Thermal springs > Hot (42-90C) > Sediment | place...
CTCCCCCTGCCTCTCCCCGTGGAGGAGCGGCAGGGGTTGGGGGGAAGGTAAGGGCTGCCCTCACCCCCGGCCCCTCTCCCGCGCTGCGGGAGAGGGGTGATCTGGTGTGACGCAGGCGCAGGATCGCCCCTGTTCCGTTCATCCCCCCTTCTCCGCCCCTGGTGGGAGAGGAAGGGGACTGGGGGGAAGGTGAGGGCCACACTCACCTTGCCACTCCTAACACGGTGGCTATCGGCGCCCCGGCGCCGTTGCGGTTGCATCAGGACGGCGAGGGCGACCTTTATGGTTTAGAACGACATAGTTAGGACAGGCTTCTGGTATCAGCTTGTGATCGCTAACCTGCCGCTTGCCTCAGCGGATTCCTCTACCCTTTGCTCTCCCAAGGCAGATCGTGAGCAATTTGGCAGAACCTCACTGTCTGTGATATAATTCACACAGCGTTCTACCCTTATTAACGACAAAAGCCTTCAACGGGTGACGTAATTACACCTGTTTCTTTTTCTGTTCACGCTTGCAGGTATTGATTCCAAACGGCCAGTAAAGCGGACATACGGCAAATGCTGCGGTTGCAAACATAATTAACGCCAGAAACCCACAAACGACCTGCAACCAAAAATTTTGACCGAAGAGTGAGATGAGTCCAAAAACCATAGTTAGTACTAGACGAATATCACGGTCGAGTGTACCTACATTACGTGAGAACATCGTTGTATCCTTTCACTACAAGAGTATCTCGTGCCTAGCATAACAATCTGGGTAATTGTTGTCGGTAAAGATTTTATCACCAAACGTAATAATCGCTTATCGGTATTGTTAGGCAGAAGTCAGGAACAGCATCGCCTGTCGCTGCTTATGATACAATAGGGTAGTTTCGCCGAGATTATGCCGTGGGGAGCTATGAAGGACGAAACAACAGAATTGCCAGCCGATCAATCCGATCCTTTCGGTCTTGCTGCCGTTCGTGATCTCTTGCAGATGCTCGAACGAAGCGATGTTTACGAAATTACTATCGAACGCGGCGATACCAAGCTGCATGTCAAACGCGGTCATGCAGGAGGTATTCTCTATCCTACCCCTATGCCCGCCGCACCAACCATCCAGCCCTTGCCAACAACGCCGGTGACGCCGTTCGTTCAACCACCACCGGCTCCTGAAGGCCCACCGGTAGAAATGCCAGCCGGTCACACCATTACTGCGCCGATGGTTGGCACCTTCTACGCGGCTCCATCTCCGAAGGATCGTCCGTTTGTGCAGGAGGGAGATGAAGTGCGCGTCGGCGATACCGTTGGTATTATCGAAGCAATGAAGATGATGAACGAGATCGAGAGTGAAGTTGCCGGTCGTGTTGCCCGAATTCTGGTCAAGAATGGACAACCGGTAGAGTACGGGCAACCGCTCATGGTCATTGAACCGCTTTGATGCACGCCTTTACGGTATCTGAACTTAATAACGCATTGCGTGCTCACCTCGAAGAGGAAGGGTTATTCTTTGACATCTGGCTGTTGGCGGAAGTGGTAGAGTTCCGTCGCTACCCTTCCGGCCATTGCTATTTTACGCTGAAGGATGAGCAGGCCAGCATGCGTGCAGTGCTGTGGCGATCAGCCGCCGAGCGGGTAGCCCTGCTCCCGACAAACGGAGAGGCAGTGCTGGCGCATGGACGGGTTGGTTTCTACGAAGCGCGCGGTGAAGTGCAGTTTGTTGTTGACCAGATTGTGCCTGCTGGGATAGGACTACTCAATGCCCAACTTGCGCAATTGCGTGCCCGGCTGGAAGCAGAGGGATTGTTCGATGAACGGCGGAAACGCCAACTGCCGGTCTTACCCCGTCGCATCGGCATCGTTACTTCACCACAGGCCGCAGCCCTGCAAGATATGCTCACGATTTTACGCCGTCGCTACCCATTAGCTGAAGTGATGCTCTCGCCTTGCCTGGTACAGGGTGAACTGGCACCGGCCAGTATTGTCGCTGCGCTGCGGCGCGCCTACACAGAACCACTCGATGTTATCATTCTGGCGCGTGGTGGTGGCGCCAGCGAAGACCTGGCTGCGTTCAACGATGAGCAGGTCGTGCGGACAGTAGCACTGAGTCCGGTACCGATTATTACCGGTGTCGGCCATGAAACCGATACTACGCTGGTTGATGCTGTGGCCGATGTGCGGGCGCCAACGCCTTCGGCTGCTGCTGAACTGGTGGCACCGGCAATTGGCGACCTTCGCCAACAAATTACGGAGCTTCGTGAACGGGCTGAGAGTGCGATCTTATCGCGTATCGATGCGCAACGTGCCGTTGTCGCGCAACAGCACATGCTCTTACAGCGTAACCATCCACGACGTCGTTTTGATACGGCCCGTCAAACTGTTGATGATCTGCTGCGGCGTGCTGATCGTGCTCTGGCACGCTGGATTCAGTTTGAACAGGCTCGCCTGCAAAGCCTACACGCACGCCTGAGAACACTTAGCCCCCAGGCCACCCTCGCACGCGGATACGCCATTGCTCAGCGATCTGATGGCACAGTTATCACCGATCCAGCCCAAGTTCAACCTGGTGAGACATTGCACCTGACCTTACACGCCGGTACGCTGCGTGTAACTGTGGAGACAGCAAATGAGTGAACCGACTACCGTTGAACAGTACGAGCAGTTGTTGGCAGAATTACAAATAATTGTCGAGCGTCTTGAACGTGGTGAACTGTCACTAGCCGAGGCACTCCACCTCTATGAACGAGGGGCTGAACTGGCAGCGACCTGTCAACAGTTGCTCGACATGGCAGAATTGCGAGTACGTCAGATCGCAGACGGGTAGAGAAAGTATTTGGCACAATGAGTGTCCTGGCCGCAGAGAAAATCTACAGCTATCCATGGCGTCGGCGTATCTGGTTGTCGATGTCGGGAAATCTGCTGGTTTTCGTCAGTCTGTTGACTGCTGTGTATCAGCTTGCCCGCGGGCTGCTGATATATGAGCCGATAGCTCGTTGGGTAGAACGCAATACGCTCCTGCAACCATTTTTTGAGGTATTATCACCACTCCCCCAAGATGTGAATGAATGGATGGTGGATACACTTGTCGTGTTGTTGTGGGTGGTGAGTGGACTGCTGCTAGCTCTTGTGTTATTGAATGCACTGCCAGCTATTCGCGTTGGCGGACGTGGGTTACTCGTTGAGTTTGCTGGCGGCTGGTTACCGGTTGCCTGGGAAGAACTGCACCAGATTCACGTTACCGGTGATGAAGTCGGTGAGCGCTTTGTGTTGCTCGTGATCCCGGCAGCATCGGCCAAGCGGCTGACCGGCTGGCATCGCCTGTATGGATTGTTATACGGCACAACCTTCCGACCGGCATTTCTGATCACTTCGAGAATTCGTGAGTTTGATCATTTACTTAACACCATTCTGCAAGAACATGCGCGGGCAATTCGCCGGATTGAAGGAGCGCAGCCACTCGTCGTCGATGAACAGCGCCGCTCGCCTCTGTTTGGGCTGTTTCTCCGTGGAACTGCGGCTCCTGCATCGACCGAAGTAAATCTACCGCCAACAACCGAACCTGATGTCGTGGCAACTGTACCGCGATTCTCATTAGCGGGGCTTATTCCTCCAATCTCGGCACTGCTTGTACTCGCACTCGGTATTCTCCACTACCGAAGTTACTGGGATCGCGCTCTCGCCCTGCTCTTTCCTACCTACCGCAGCAACCCCGCGCTCTTGTGGGTGAGTCGTGATCCGGTGTACCGTGCCATCTTTGAGTCGTATCAAGGGGTAGGGGTACCGTTCTTTGGCATTGCCGATCGCCCTGATCTTCCAGCACCATTTTGGTTGTTGGTTGCAGCCCATCTCATGATAGGGCTGGTCATTGTAAGCTGTATGGCGATCCTCGTTGCAGTACCAACAGCAGTTACGGCAGGCCAGCATTCGCTGACGATCCGCTATGTATTTCGCGGACGAAATTCACGGTTCAAGGCAGACATTCCATGGCCGCACATCAGTGCCTGTCAGGTGGTTGATCTGGGTTTTGGAAAGCAGATCATGTTCGTTCGATCTGAACGCTTACCCTGGCTGTGTCGCTTTTGCGGTCTCATCGTTACCGGCCAATGGCAACCAGGTGTGGTTCTGGTTGGTACAATGAGTCACTGGCATGATCTGATCGCCCGTTGTGCTGAGCGGTTGAGCCATACCCCTCCACTTAACGATGCTCCACGTTTTCAGCCGGCAGCGTTTGTGCCAAACCTGCAACTGATCGGTCAGCCTGTCGCAACAACAAAGGCCCTATCGGTAGAATGGAAAACGGCGGCAACGTTCGGTTCACGCCTTTTCGCCGCAATACGGGCTATGACACTAGTTGCATTGCCGTTGGGCTTGATGTTTACCCTACCGGCACTCACTGATGGCGATTACTGGCCAAACCCCGGCATCATCATCGGCGGAATCGGTTTCTGGATGGCCGGTATGCTCGAATGGCCGCTGCTTGTTCTTATATCATTTTTAATCCAGGGCAACGTCACCGAAGAGCAGGAACAGGCCCATATTTTCACCCTCTACCCACTTGTGCAATTGCCACGCCTGTTACCAATGCTCCTGGCATTGATCAGCTTGCTTGTCAACCTGCCATGGTTGGCCGCGATCTGCTGGTTTGCAGCACTGGCAGTTGCTTATTGGGTAACGGCAGCACTGTGGGTAGAAGTGTATGAATGGGACGGCGCACAAGCCATTGTGGGAGGATTACTGCCGGTTATCTGGCACTTTTTTGTTATGACCGGATTCTGGCTCTTACGTTAAAAAGAAAGGAACGATCACGATGGATCGGACACGAATCAGTACTGATGCGGCCCCAGGAGCAATTGGGCCGTATTCACAGGCGATCAAAACCGGGAACCTGATCTTTGTCTCTGGACAATTGCCGATCAATCCGGACACCAATGAGCTGATTACCGATGATATTGGGGCGATGACGCGCCAAATCTTTACCAACATTGCTGCCATTTTGCAGGCAGCCGGTAGTTCACTTGACCGCATTGTGAAGACGACCGTTTTTCTAGCCGATCTCAACGATTTTGCGGCGATGAATGCAGCCTACGCCGAGCATTTTGGCGACACCCCACCGGCACGTTCAACCGTGCAGGTAGCTCGTCTGCCACGCGATGCCCAAATTGAAATTGAAGTTATTGCCCTGGCGTAATCGAGAGTGTAACTTTTTCCGCTGTTGCACGGTTTTATACGTAGAGAACGACAGTGAGTGCTTATATCTACGGGGAACGTATGCAACAGCGGATATGGTTCGTGCTTGGTTTGATCGGAATCCTCGGTGGGCTAGCCTGGTTGCAACGGCCCGATGGCAATCTTCACGTGATTGTCTTGCCAACCGTCGGCGACGCCATTCTCATTCAGTCGCCGGCCGGTTCGTTCACCCTGATCGACGGTGGTCGCGATCCGATAGGTCTGGCAGTCGAATTGGGGAGGCATCTACCATTCTGGCAACGACAACTCGCGACTGTTGTCTTGACGAAGGCAGATGATCAGCGCATACCAGGACAGTTAGGTGCATTGCGCCGGTACCAACCAGCTCTGGCGCTCACGCCAACCATCGTGCGCGGTGAATGGTACGATCTGTTGCGCGAGGATGCAACACCAATCCGCCAGTTGCAGGTTGGTCAACGTATCAATCTCGGTGGGGCACAGCTCCACGTACTGGCCGTTTCCGATGGAACTGAGGGTGGGAGCGTTCTCTTGATCGAACATCGCACGGTTAGCATCCTCATTCACACCGGCGGCAGTGCTGGCGACAACGCACTCAATCAATTGGCCGGACGACGGATTGATTTGTTGATCTATCCGTGGCAACGTACCATTGACAACCCGGCCTTGCAACGATTGCAGATTCGGGCAATCGCGTTCAGTACCGGCTTTCAAGCCGATGAGCCAGCCTTGCACAGTATGTACGAACGAAAACAACTGGCCCCACAAGTATACCATCCCAAACTCAACGGTGCGATCCATCTGGTCAGCAACGGTCGCTCGATCACAATTACCACGCAATCGCCATGAACAATCGTCTTATTCTAGTTGCCACCCTCATCGGCACTGCCCTGATCATACTTAGCATCGGCGCCATTCTCTGGCGCCGATTGTACCAGGATGATCCAGCAAATGCAGCCCGGCGTATTTTTAAAAACAGCGCAATTACCTTTGGCTTACGTCTCTTTGTGCGTGGCCTGGATACGATCATCCTGCTGTTGCTGGTCGGCACCCTCGACCCGGCGGCGCTGGGAGCCTACAATACAGCGGCATTGCTGGTTGCTCAGTATCTGGCAACCTTTACCGAATTTGGACTGGGCATCTTACTGACCCGTGAAGCAGCCCGCCATCCGACGGCAGCACAGCACCTGTTTGGCATAACGCTGGGATTACGGTTGCTCTTGATCGGTGTTGCTGCCATCCCGATTGCCTGGCTGGTTATTTATATCTACAACACGATTGGCAGGCTTGGTCTTAGTGAACCACTCACTCCTGAAGGACAGCAAGCAATCTGGATATTGCTTCTTACGCTGATACCAGGAGCGTACAGCGGGGCAGTAACAGCCCTGTACAACGCAGCCGAGCGCATGGAAGTCCCGGCGGTCATTGAAGTCCTGACTGCTCTGCTCAGTTTTGTGGCGCGCATTGCTGTGCTTAGCCTTGGTTGGGGAGTCATCGGCCTGGCCTGGGCAGCGGTGCTGGTCAGTTCGCTGACTGCCTTGATCTTTTTCGGTTTGCAAGTGCGTACCTTCTTCACCCCAACCTTGAGCTTTAAGCTGACCACAATCCGGCAGATCGTACCACAAGCATTACCGCTCATGCTCAACAATCTGTTGAGCATCATCTTCTTTCGTTTCGATCTCTTCATCGTGCGAGCGTTTGGTGGTAGCAACGCCGACCTCCTCGTTCAACAATACGTCTTACCATATCAGTTGCTCAACATTGCGTTGGTATTACCGCCAGCGGTTACCTTTGCCGTCTTCCCCCTCCTTGCCCGTCGTGCCGGAGGCGCACGCAGCGAGCTGGCAGCGGCTCAACAACGTACTCTTCACGTGTTGCTCCTGATCGCATTTCCATTGGCAATGACCATGACACTCCTAGCCGACGATCTGGTATGGCTGTTTGCCCGTCGGCGTTTTACTGAGTACCTCCCATCGGTTTCGGTGCTCGCCGTGTTGGCATGGTTTCTTCCACTCTCATTTGTGAACGGATTATTGCAGTACGTACTCATTGCCATTGAGCGCCAGACTGCGATTACCCGCGCCTTTGTGATTGGAGCTGCGTTTAACCTGATCGCCAACCTTTTCGTCATCCCAATCGCTATTCGTCTTGGTCAACCCGAATCGGCGTTGCTCGCGGCGGCTGTGATTACTATCCTATCAGAAGTTGTCCTCTATACAGTCTTCCGACCGGTCTTGCAACAAGAAGGCCTATCACCGAACATCCATCGCCTGTTGTGGCGACCGGCAATTGCCAGTTTGATCATGGCGGCGGCGATAGTACCGGCACTGATCTGGTTACCGGGATGGGTTGGTACCGCATGCGCACTGTGCATTGGCCCTATTGCATACGGGATTGGGGCGTGGGTGCTGGGTGCCATTGGCCCTGAAGAACTGGCTCTGGCGCGACGTATCGTTGGCCGGGCAGAAAAGCGAGCGCAACCGACAGCGTAGAGGTCTGCTCATCACTTTCGCTCTACCGCATACATTTCTTTCGTTTGTTACCCCACAGAGGGCAGAGAGAATGCTGGTAGAACCAGTGTATTCTCTGTGCCTTCTGTGGTAAGTCTTGGCCTCATTCGTCTGGATCATTAGTCCTCACTCCTCGGTTATAATACTGACCTGTGTCAATCAGTACATAATCCTCGACTAAAGCAAGCGTATGGCACCATTTACCATTACAGCCCGTGATCCTGCCAGCCGTGCCCGTGCTGGCCTCTTACAAACCGCGCACGGTACAGTAGCGACACCTGTCTTTATGCCGGTCGGCACTCGTGCCACCGTCAAATCGCTCACTCCTCACGAACTACGCGATCATGGGGCATCTATCATTCTTGGCAACACCTATCATCTCTACCTCCAACCTGGTCACGAGTTGATCGCCCGTCATGGAGGGCTGCACGGCTTTATGAGCTGGAATGGCCCAATCTTGACCGATAGTGGTGGATTCCAGGTTTTTTCGCTCGTTTACGGTGGGATCGCCGATGAGGTTAAAGGACGCCGTCCTGCTCATCCATCGCGTCTCAATGATATGGTGACCGTCACCGAAGAGGCAGTCATCTTTAAATCGTACCTCGATGGATCGCGACATATCTTTACTCCCGAACGTAGCATTGAGGTGCAGCACTACCTCGGCGCCGATATTATTGTCTGTTTCGACGAGTTACCGCCATTTCGAGCTGGTTACGAATACACCGCTCAGAGTATGGAACGTACCCACCGTTGGGCAGAACGCTGTCTGATAGCGCATCGTCAACGGAATCGAGCCGCATTGCCGAATCCTGATCAGTTACTCTTCGGCATTGTGCATGGCGGTATTTTTCCCGACCTGCGGCGGGCGAGTGCTGAATATATCAGCAGTATGGATTTCGACGGCCTGTGCATTGGCGGATCACTCGGCGCCAACAAGGCCCAGATGTACGAAGTAGTTGACATGACCGTACCGTACCTGCCGGATGGAATGGCCCGTCATCTGCTTGGCGTTGGCGATGTGGACGATCTGCTCGAAGGCGTTGCGCGTGGGATCGACATGTTTGACTGCGTTAGCCCCACCCGTCTTGGGCGTCACGGCGCAGCGTTAGTTCGCAATCGCGAACGCAACTGGCGTCTCAACGTTACCAATGCCGCATTACGCGATGATCGACGACCACTGCAAGAGGGATGTACCTGCTATACCTGTCGGCATTTCTCACGGGCTTACATCCATCATCTCTACCGCTCAAAAGAACTGCTCGGTATCAGACTGGTGAGTTTGCACAATGTTGCCTTCTTACTCAATCTGATGGCCGAGATTCGCAGCGCTTTGACAGCCGGACGGTTTGGTGAACTCTACACTGAGTGGTTGGATAAACCGCTACCGGTTGTGTCGGAGGCAGAGTGATACTCCCTACCTGCATCTGGCACCAACCTTTACAGTGCGAATACGTTAGCGGCGCCGATGACCGAGGGCCTGATTGATACGCTCAAGCACCCGCAGATCGGCCTCTTGCTGTGATACCGGTCTATCAGCATGCAGTTCCTGTTCACTGCGAATTGCATGCAGCAGCCGAAACAATAAAATCAGCAGACCGGCCAGCGTAAGTGCCAGCATCCCCCAAGGCAACAAATCAATCACGAGCGGGGTGATCGTCGCTGTGGTAAGCCAGGCAAGTGCAGCGGGGTCGGGCCAGGCTTCACGAGCGTAACGCACCAGATAGTTGGTAAGCAGTGCCGCATTCACCAAACCGATAGCCGCACCAGTGAGCCGATGTGACCACTCAGTGGCGTTTTCCAGACCAAATTCAAAAATAGTATCGGCGCCGTATCCAACCACGACCGCGATCAGGAGGAGACAACTCAGGGTGAGAAAGAGTGGCCAGCCCCTGGCGAGAGCCAGCGGTGTTAACACATGCACAATGCCATCACGCCAGAGGTCAACCAGTACGGTACCGATCAGAGTACCAACGAGAACAAACCCACTCGGCCACGCCCCTCGACGAAAGCCCATCACAACAAAGAAAAGCAAGATCGCTCCTACGCCCCCATCGATAAGCAGACTTGTCATGCCGCTCCTCCTTGCCCGCTTAAAAGCAGTTATCTTCTTACTACGTATTGTAGCAACATCAAGATGGAATGCAAAATGTTTCTCATCTGATGGCACATCTGATAGATTGAACGTATGAATACTGCCAAAAAGGGGTATGCCTGGCTATTGATTCGACATAACAGCGCAGATTGGAACCCTTCCTCTCTCTGCCTCCCCTCGTTTCACCGTTTTATCATTCCGCTGTAGACAGTTGCGTATGCAATTCTTCACCTGATAGGCAAGAATCTATAATGCGAGTCAACAGACAAAGATGCTATAATGACCACGTCAGTTAATGGCAGACCCGTATGCCATTGACCCTCTTGGCGAAGGCGCCAGAGTATCGTGATCTGAGTACTAAGGAGGCTTCCATGGTTCGCGTCGCTATCAACGGTTTCGGCCGGATCGGACGCCAGAGCTTTAAGGCGATGCTGGAGTACTATCCTGAAGAGTTTGAAATCGTGGCAATTAATGACCTGACCGATGCCCAAACGCTGGCTCATCTGCTGCGCTACGACTCGACTTACGGCGCATTCGACGGCGAAGTGACGGTGACAGAGAAAGCGATTGTGGTTGAGCTAGACGATGTACGCTATGAGTTGTTGACGCTGGCCGAGCGCGATCCAGCCGCCCTACCCTGGAAGGAGCTTGGTGTTGACATCGTTATCGAGTCGACCGGCCGGTTTACCGATGCCGAGAAGGCCAAAGCACATTTGGCCGCTGGTGCTAAGAAGGTCATTATCACCGCACCGGCAAAAGGCGAGGATATTACCATCTGTCTGGGTGTCAACGACGCGAAGTACGACCACGAGAAGCACCACATTATCTCAAACGCATCCTGCACCACCAACTGTTTGGCACCGGTCGCGAAGGTGCTCAATGATCGCTTTGGAATCGAACGGGGTCTGATGACTACCATCCACTCGTATACGATGGATCAGAACTTGCAGGACAACGTTCATAAAGACCTGCGCCGGGCACGAGCAGCCGCGATCAACATGGTACCGACCACCACCGGTGCTGCTAAGGCAGTCGCGCTCGTTATCCCTGAACTAAAGGGTAAGTTCCACGGGTACGCGGTGCGCGTGCCGACACCAACGGTCTCGATGGTCGATTTCTCGGTCTTGCTGAGCACGAAGACATCGGTTGAAGAGATTAATCAGGCCTTTATCGAAGCCAGTGAAAGCGAGGAGCTAGAGGGTATTCTCGGTGTTACCCATGATCCGCTCGTGAGCAGCGACTTTATCGGTACCACCTACAGCAGTGTTGTCGATCTCCCACTCACGATGAGCATGGGTGATGACTTCTTCAAGATTGTAGCCTGGTACGATAATGAGTGGGGCTACTCGGTGCGCGTGGCCGATCTGACGGCGCTAGTTGCTGATCGCTTCGAGTAATTCTCTCCGCGCAGTATCGGTAGCCGGTAGGGGCGGGCAGAATCCGCCTCTACCGGTGCGGTGGAGTTTGCCAGTTCCGAACAACACCATCCGTAGCTTCGGCGAAAAGCATGTTCAATACACACACATCGCCTATCGCATGAGCAAGACATTTCTGATAGACGCCTCTGGTCTACCTAATCTATTGCCACTCTTGCAGCCGCATAACCAGATCACGTCCGAGCCGTCGTAGCTGCTCCTGCTGACGCTCGAGCAAAACGTAGGTCAGAAGCATCAACATTCCCAACAAGCCCAACACAAGCCACTGATTGAGCATACGGGTAGCGTGAGCCACCATCCAGAGCACTCCGATGACAAAACCAATCACCCCGCTGATAAAGGGTACTCGGAGACGGGCAAGTATACCGTAGGCCATTACCAGTAACGACTCACCACCGAATAACATCACGTAGCCGACGTTCTCACTTGATCCACCAGCTTGTATGAAGGTAACGCCAAGGAGTAGACAGACGGCGGCGCTATCGACCAACCGCGCCACCGACACCTGCCGTTGAAATGTCCGGATACCGACTGCCAATGCGAAGAGGTAGACACCTACCGGAACGACGTATAACTGTACCTCGCGCAGTTCCCAAACCAGAAACTGACCGAGGCTGGCAGTCACAAAGACCGCTCCGGCGAGGTAGGCATAGATACTTCGGCGTTCGCGGAACGTAGCGGTAACGAGGAGCACCCCACCATTCACAAGGGCTATCACCCCGGCACGCAGATCGAACAATGCCTGGAATCCGAGAATACAAGCGGCGATAAGTGGAACCCAGAGTGTAGGCTGTTGCCAGATCCGGGTACTATTCAAGCGATCGGCAAATCCACCGATCAAGAGAAGTGGCACAAGGGTGAGCACAAACCACGCTGCCTGCCATGGTAGTGAAAGCTGCGTCAGCGCTAGACTACTGGCAATACATCCAAGCAGTGCGATCAGGCTCAAACTCGCACCGGCAACACGTTGCTCAAGCTGAGCTATCACACCGATCACCACGGCGAGAACCAGAAGTGGCAGACTGAGACTACTCACACTTCCGGTGAAGAGCATACTCAGCGCCACCAGGTTCGCAACACCACCGAGAAGGTAGCTGTCGTATACAAGCCGCTGAACAACAACGGCGGTATACCGACGATGGACGAAGGCACTCCCCAGCGCCATCAGACTTGCTATCAGGAGTAATGACCAGCCGGTTGTCACCCGATTCGCGTTGTCTACCCAATGGACAGCGCTCCCAAAAGCGAGAAATGACTGGAGCAAGGCCAGGCTGATCAATCGCCAGCGCCGATACACGAAGGCCCCAATGATCATGAACACGGCTGAACTAATCGCTGCCAACGTCAGATCACGCAAGACCGGCGACGTCAGATCGGTGAACGCAATCAGTTCGAGCAGTGCCGGTAACGGTAGCAGGAACGACGTTGCCAGACCAAACTGAGCATACGGACGATCAAACGGCGTTCGTGAACGCATGATCAACGTCAGAAAGCCATAGCCTCCAGCCAACAGAATGGCCAGGATCGAGAGCGAATGGAGCGTTTCGTCCCACGGTAGCACATCGCTGAACAGGGCTATCGTCCAGGCAGCCAACAACAGCAACGCCGTTGGATAGCCCGTCTGCCAGCGATGGTAGACGATACCGAGCGCAGCAACAGTAGCACTGCCGATAAGGGCAGCAATAACCGCTGCTAGGCTTGGGGCAAGGAAAGCATTCACGAACAAGATACCGCTGATACATCCCAGGGAAGCTGCCCAAAACAGAGCCGGTGCTGTCCAGTATTTATACGCAGGAACATGTTTTCCGATCAAACTCCCACCGATACTCAATCCACTGGCGAAAAGCACACTTGCCAGCAGATAGTGGTCAAGATTTGCCAGCCATCCGACCCGATCCAGCATCACCCCACACAGCGCAAGCCCCGCTGCCAGGGCAGCCCATGCCCACAGGCTTTGCCGGTAACGAACAGCTCGCCAACCGTAAAGCAGCGCAGCGATCAGCGGCATAACCAAGCGCAGGGTCGGATCGAGCACAATGCTCAGGATGGTACCGACAGCGATCAGGAACGCACCACCGTAACACCAGACCGCTGGCGCGTAGGCGAGCCGATGACCAAGCGGGATCGCACTCACGATGAAGACCAACCCGCCAATGACAACCGCAATGAGACTACGAAGTTCCCAGGTGTTGACAAACGAACCGGCCCAGATAGTCACTAATCCAAGTTGAATACTTACCACAATCGTACCGACCAGAGTCCGATGCGGTTGCCAGAGAACCAGACGCCGCCACTCAATCAGCCCAACCACCAAGAGGGTGGTACCGATCAGGATCGGGTAACTTCGGACAATTGCCACGCGATCAAGTGCAGTAGCCAGCGCAACAACGGCCAGTATCGGCATCAAAACTAGAAATGGTCGCGAATATGCCGGTAAACGCTGTTCTAGCACAGCGGCCAAGACCGGATAGATCAGTGTCAGACTGGCGAAGCTAAGGTTGATCCACGTCAGCCCATCAACGGGCAAGACTACTCCCACCATCGTTGCCAGTGGCACCAAGAGCGCTGTCGCCCAAAGCCAGGCTGGTTGATCATTGAGCCATGCCAGTGCAACGCCAAACGCAGCCCCGAGGAGCAGCACCGTTATTGTGGTGGGAGCTTCAGCCGCAATGGGATTTGCCAGAAACAATCCCAGACTTACTGAGATCGATAATGCTGGCCCGGCGATAGAGACAATGCGCGGCCCAGGCACCAGCATCGACCGAGTACTTCGGTTCAATTGGTGGGCAATAATCAGGGCAACGCTCCACAGCACAAACGACCAGATTGGCTGCCAGCGTCCATCCACCGACCACCACAAAAAGCTGCTATAGAGCGCCGCACACGCCGCAGCACTGGCAGTCAGACTGTAGAAGAGCCGTCGGCTTTGCCAGGCAGCGACCGTATACACCATACAACTCAGGACGCTTACCACAAACGAGGCCAGCCGTCCGTCAAGATCAAACAAGCCCGGTCGGGTAAAAGAGAACAGCACGACCGGTAACATCAGCATCGCGACCGAACTGAGATTACGACCGGCAGTTACGAGAGCGGTACGTCGCTGCATCCAGTACCCGCCCCCCCAGAGGCTACCGGTAAAAACACTCAAGAGTCCAACCTGCACCAGCGGCGGAAATCGGTTCCAGTTAAAGATTACCAGTACCAAGCTAGAGATGAGGATCAAAAACGAACCAATTATCAATAGCGTTCGTCGTGCTTCCATCGAGAGCAATGCTGTCAGCAGTGGTGGTACGGTTTGTGAGTCATCCGCAGCATCTGTAGGTGGCGCCGTAGATTCCGGTGCTGTCGGCATTGACACTGTAACTGCCGGGGCAACCGGTGGTGGGGGTAATACCTGGTCAGCTTTAGGCAGGGAAACCGGCACAGGCATTGAAGGAATCGGTGGTGATGACGGCATTCCTGCCGTCGCTGCCAATGGTGACGTATGATCGGCCACAGTCATTGTAGAAGCCGGTTGCGCAGCCAGTTGTGTGGTATCAGCAGATGATTGCACGCCGGGCTGTTTATACAACAGCAGCAAAATACGTTCGGCGCTGGCAGCATCGATCTGTTGGGATTGCTGCCAGAACCGAACCAGATCGGCGAACTGACGACGAGGATCGGCAGAACGAGCCAGCGCCCGCCCAACGAGAAACCCGACTCCGGCACCAATGAAGAAAATCATCGGTGCGAGACAGAGGATGAGCAACGCAAACTCCATGATAGCCTCACTCTTACACGCGACCGGTTCCAGATGGTTACTCGTTATGATAGCAGCTTACCATCCCAGATTCGGTAAAAAATTCCGCACAATTTTTGGACGAGTGCCGCGATCCGAGCAAGGGCCAGATCAATACTGGCCGTGAATACCGTGGATCAGACCGCTGGCCTGCGTCGTGCAGTGCACGACCAGAACTTATCGGTTGCCCGGCAGACCCACAAGCGGGCAGGGAGAACGTTGCAAATTGCTACACTGTTCACTCCTCGTGCGGGAAGTCTTCCAGGGGAGAAAGCGGGGAGAAACTTCCCTGGCCGTGATGTTTTTTCTCCCTTGTTAGACACCATATCAATTTACTATTATATCTATATCCGAAAACAAACGAAACCTAGTGAGGCAGTGATGCAACAAGAGCAAGTTACCTCTGTGAAACCCCAGGTCAGCCGATTTGAGATGCCATATCGGCTGGCACAATTCATTGCAGTCTTGATCACCGTTAGCGTAATGCTGATTATTGCCGCAGCATGTAACGCAATTGCGACAATGTAGTTCGGTATCTTCGATGCAAATCGGGTAAAAAAGGCGATGCGGGTTCCTGACCGCATCGCCTTTTTGCCTTGAAACGCTGTGCAGCCAACGTGGTACAATAGAATTGAAAATATTGCCTGATACTGTGTTGTTATTATTTGTGATATTATGAACAAACAATCGGCTAACCCTTCATTACTTCAAGGAGCGGGCGAGGCATGAACGAATGGAATGGCTTCTACGGCCCCAACGCCGGCTATTTGATCGAATTGTACGAGCGCTACTGCGCCGACCCACATTCGGTCGATGAGGAAACGCGGGCCTTTTTTGCGCGATGGACACCGCCAGGTGATAGTACGGTGCCGACCGGCGAGTCTGGTCAATTACCATTGGACGTAACGCGCATCGTAGGCGCAGCCCGATTAATCCGATATATCCGCGAATTAGGACATCTGGCTGCCCGGATCGATCCCCTCGGAAGTGACCCACCTGGCGACCCCGGTCTGGAACTGGCGACCCATGGTGTTACCCAGGCTGATCTGGCAGCATTGCCAGCGCACATCATACGCGGGCCAATCGCTACGCAGGTACGGAACGCCGCCGAAGGTGTAGAACGGTTACGGCAGGCTTACTCTGGCTCAATTGGGTACGAGACTGATCAGATTCAAGATTATCGCGAGCGGGCCTGGATTCGTGAAGCTGCCGAAGATCGCCGCTTCTTCCGAGACCTCGATGCTGATCGACAGCGTGAATTACTTGACCGCTTAACCGAAGTCGAATGCTTTGAGCGCTTTTTACACAAGACCTTTCCCGGTCAGAAGCGGTTTTCGATTGAAGGTTGCGATATGCTCATCCCAATTATCGATGCGATCATTCGTAATGCGGCAGTCAGCGGTACGAAAGAAATCGTGATCGGTATGGCGCATCGTGGACGGTTGAACGTACTGGCTCATATTCTCGGCAAACCCTACTCGATGATTCTGACCGAGTTTCACTCGCCTGACTACACGAAGGACACGTATGAAGGTTGGACGGGTGATGTGAAGTATCATCTTGGCGCCCGGAAAGCCTATCGCGAGAGCGGCGTTGCTGAGATGCCGATTACGCTGGTACCGAACCCCAGCCATCTCGAATTTATTAATCCGGTAGTTGAAGGGCGGGCGCGTGCGGCGCAGGAGCGACGCAACCGACCTGGCTTCCCTGAAGAAGATGAGAAGGAGTCGCTGGCAATCTTGATTCACGGCGATGCAGCATTTCCCGGTCAGGGAATTGTAGCCGAGACACTCAACCTCTCCCGTCTGAAGGGGTACCATATCGGTGGAACGATTCACATCATTATCAATAACCAGATTGGCTTCACGACCGATAGCAACGACTCACGGTCAACGCTGTACGCCAGTGACCTGGCACGTGGTATGGAGATTCCGGTTGTCCACGTTAATGCCGACGATGTGGAGGCCTGTATTGCCGTAGCCCGTATGGCCGCTGCCTATCGTGAGAAGTTCCAGAAAGATTTTCTGATCGATCTTGTGGGTTATCGCCGTTGGGGACATAACGAAGGCGACGAACCGGAGTTCACTCAGCCTAAAATGTATGAGCGGATCAGGAATCATCCGACGGTACGCGAAATTTGGGCGCGTGAACTTGAACGGCGTGGTCTGATCACCCGTGAAGAGGCGCAGGCTCGTGTTGATGCCGTGATGCAAAAACTGCAACATGCATTTGAGAAGGTGCGCGAACGCCAACGACTGGCCGCCACTTTGCCACCGGCGCCACCGCCAGCCAATCCGCTCCCTATGCGCCGTCCGCCCATCTTTGCGCGACCGGTTTCAGCGAAAACCCTGATTGAACTGAACGAGGCGCTCCTCGACCGTCCAGAAGGGTTTACCGTCCATCCAAAACTGGAGCGCATGCTGCAACGCCGCCGACAGGCAATCTACGAAGAAAACGGTATCGATTGGGGTCACGCCGAAGCACTGGCGTTTGCCAGCATCCTTGCCGATGGTACGCCAATTCGCTTGACCGGTCAGGACAGCGAACGCGGAACATTTAGTCATCGCCATGCAGTACTGCATGATGTCGTCACCGGTGAGCGTTTCATCCCCTTGCACATGATTCCGCAGGCACGTGCCTCGTTTGCCGTTTACAATAGCCCGCTTTCAGAAGCGTCGGTACTGGGGTTTGAGTACGGGTATAGTTGTCACGCACCGGATACACTGGTGTTGTGGGAAGCGCAGTTCGGCGATTTTGCCAACGGTGCTCAAGTCATCATTGACCAGTTTATCGTTAGTGGTCACGCGAAATGGGGACAGAATCCTTCGCTAGTCATGCTGCTCCCTCACGGTTATGAGGGTCAAGGCCCAGAACACTCGAGCGCACGGCTCGAACGATTTTTGCAGTTGGCAGCGAATGACAATATTCGCATCGCTAATTGTACGACGGCTGCCCAGTATTTCCACCTCTTACGGTATCAGGCGGCATCGTTGTACGCCGACCCGAAACCGCTAATCATTCTGACCCCAAAGAGCCTGCTACGCCATCCGCGCAGCAGCTCCTCGCTCCGCGATCTCACCGACGCTCGTTTCCAGCCAATCCTCGGTCTAGGCAACGAAGCGCCGGCCCCTGAAGGCGTGACGCGCTTAATCCTCTGTTCAGGCAAAGTTGCTATTGACCTGCTCTCAAGCGCCGAATGGGAAAAGAGCGGTGGACGCATCGATCTGCTGCGCCTGGAATTGCTCTATCCCTTCCCGGCAGAAGAGCTGCAAACGGCAATCAGGCGCTACCCAAACCTGCACGAGGTGATCTGGTTACAGGAAGAGCCACAAAATATGGGCGCCTGGACATTTGTCTGGCCACGGCTGCAGAAGCTGCTCCCAGAAGGGGTGATGTTACGCTATGTCGGACGCCTCGAATCGGCCAGCCCGGCAGAAGGGTTGCACAGCATTCATGTGCGCGAACAGGCTCGTATCTTACGTGAAGCAGTAGCTGATTTGCCGGAATCGCCTGTACCGGCAATCCAGGGACAAGAAGCGATAAGCAGCTAGGCACATTCGCAATGCAGACGAACACCCCTGACCACCTGCATCACCCTGCCGTTGCTAACGTCAAGAGCGGCAGTGGGATCAGGCGAGGGCAAAAACTGAAATGGGCAAGCAGACGTGATTAAGGATGAGAGCATCCGTTTAATATGAGGTAGGTTAGAGTATGGCATACGAAATTCGAGTGCCGTCGCTCGGTGAGTCGATTGTTGAGGCGACGGTAGCACGCTGGCTCAAGCGCGAAGGTGAACCGGTTGCTGTTGGTGAACCGGTGGTTGAGTTGGAAACCGATAAGGTCAATCTCGAAGTGGCTGCCGATCAGAACGGAATCCTCACCAACATTGCTTCTCCTGAAGGTACGACCGTTGCGATTGGCGACCTGCTGGGAACAATCGAAGTGGGTGCATTCCCGGCAGAAAAACCGGCAGCGACTGCACCATCTGCGGCCACATCAGCACCGACACCGGTAGCGACTGCTCCATCTGCGGCCACATCAGCACCGACACCGGTAGCGACTGCTCCATCTGTGGCCACATCAGCACCGACACCGGTAGCGACCTCATCACCTGCCACAGGTGAGGTTTTGGCAACGCCGGTCGCTCAACGCATGGCCGCCGAGCACGCTATTGATTTACGCACCGTGCCTGGCACCGGCCCTGGCGGACGGATCACGAAGGAAGATGTCATGCGGTTGGTTTCGGGAACCGGGCCGAGTGAAGCTACCGCTAAAGCTGATGAAGGACGTATCCATACACCTGTGAGCCATCCAACCCCAGACGTTATCGAGCGTCCTCCATCACCACCTCAATCAACACCAGCACCGACATCCCCACTCCCGGCTGCTACTGCTCCGCGACCAACACCGCCGGCAACTCCGGCGCCAACGGTGACGGTGAATGGCGACCGCCGCGAAGAGCGGCAGCGCCTGAGTCGACGGCGACTGACTATCGCCCGTCGTCTGGTTGAAGCCCAACACACGGCAGCAATGCTCACCACGTTCAATGAAGTGGATATGAGTGCGGTCATGGCCCTGCGTGCACGCCACAAAGACTCGTTCAAAGAACGTCACGGGGTTGGGCTAGGCTTTATGTCATTCTTCACGAAGGCGGTAGTTGGTGCGCTAAAAGCTTTCCCGATGGTCAACGCCGAAATTCAGGGTGAAGAGGTGGTGATTAAATACTACTACGACATCGGGATCGCAGTGGGAGTGGATGAAGGATTGGTGGTACCGGTTGTGCGCGACGCTGACCGCAAGACCTTCGCTCAGATCGAGCGCGAGATCGCACAACTGGCGAAGAAAGCGCGCGAAGGTACCTTGAGTCTGGCCGAGCTGCAAGGGGGTACGTTTACTATTACCAATGGCGGTGTGTACGGTTCGCTGATGAGTACGCCTATTCTCAATGCACCGCAGGTTGGGATTCTCGGTATGCACAAGATCGAAGAACGACCGGTTGTCGTGAACGGCCAGATCGTCATTCGCCCAATGATGTACGTGGCTCTCAGTTACGATCATCGGCTGATCGATGGCAGCACCGCTGTACGCTTCCTGGTGAAGGTGAAGGAGCTGATCGAAGACCCGGAAGCGCTCTTACTGGAAGGGTAAAGGACAAGGGCACCTCTCTGTCAGGGAGGCGATAGAGATTGGCAGCGGTTGGCGAGCTGAAAGCTCTCACCTTGACTGCACAATCGCCTGGGAATGAGGATAGCGGAAAGAGAGTTAGGGGGAAGGGATGGATTTATGCCTACGGCATTCTCGCACCTTCCCCTTCCTCGCCTTCGGTGTAAGAGGAAGAGGGCAGGGGTGAAAGTAAAGGGGCGCTAGCCGCACGACAACCCATCAGTTAGCGTCTCTCCTCAGCGGGAAAAGGTGGAAAAGGGACGGAGATCCCCTAACTTAGAGCCTATCCGCATAATCGTCTCGCGGTACGGTGGACGAAACCTGATAAATGTACGGGCACAGCGGCGCTGTGCCCCAACCGATCTTCTGCTGCGACAGAGTATTCCGGATCAGTATTTATTCATCCTGACACACGCAAAGAGCATCCGCATGGCGTCCATCGGCTCCTCCTGGCGGTGATCGGAGGTGAGCAGCCGCAATCATGCCATATCTGTCACCAGATGTTAAGATCAATCAAAAGAGCATTGGCATCACGCTACTTTCTCTCTTCTCCCCTGTTTTTTGTCTTCCCTCAATTCTGCTATAATACTAATCCCGATTCCGAAAAAAAATAGAGAATAGGTGCGAGACAACAATGAGGTTGCTAATACGAATCGTCAGTTGGGCCATCCTGCTGCTGATCGGCGTTCTGATTATTGGTGGCGGTGGTGGATATCTGTGGTTACGGCGCTCGTTGCCACAAACGAACGGCGAAATCCGTGTAACCGGCATTAGTGGGCCTGTCACCATTGTGCGCGATACTGATGGCATCCCCCACATTACCGGTGCTACTGACACCGATGCCGTCTTTGGCCTTGGTTTTGTGCATGCCCAAGAGCGACTCTGGCAGATGGAAGTTCAGCGCCGTATTGGTCATGGTCGTCTGTCAGAGATTTTTGGTGAAACGACGTTACGTACCGACACATTTTTACGCACGCTTGGCGTTGCCCGCGCTGCCCAGCAGGCATTAGCCAACCTCGACCGCGCAACGGTTGATCTCCTTACGGCATACGCGGCAGGTGTCAATGCTTTTCTGGCTACCAATCCCGTCTTACCGCCTGAATTTCTGATCCTGGGCGTACAACCAGAACCATGGCAACCGGTCGACTCGCTGGTGTGGGCCAAGATGATGGCCTGGGATCTCGGCGGAAACTGGAATAACGAGCTAATGCGCGCAACGTTAACCGCGAAGATCGGGGCCGAAGATGCAGCGTTCTTGATGCCATCATACACCGCTGATGGGCCACTCATTTTGCCCACGTCGGCTGCTGCACCGGCGCCGTCCGCCCACGAAGCGACGGTTACCATCCAACCGGCAACAGCGCAGCGTCTGCTAGACCTCGCGGAAGAGATGTTATTCATTACCGGGGTTGGTGACCAACTGGCCGGCTCTAACAACTGGGTGATCGGCGGCAGCCGAACGGCCAGCGGGAAACCGCTATTGGTAAACGATCCCCACCTTGCTAATCGTATCCCCTCGATTTGGTTCCTGGCTCACATCAAGGGTGACACCATCAACGCGATTGGGTCTACGTTTCCGGGCTTACCGGTCGTCGTGATCGGACATAACGAACGAATCGCCTGGGGTGTCACAAACACTGATCCGGATGTACAGGATTTGTATGTTGAACGGATCGACGCTCAAAATTATGTCGAGTATAACGGAACACGTGAGCCGGTGACGCTGATCAACGAAGTTATTCCCGTTAAGGGCAGCGATCCGGTGACATTGACAGTACGCATCACACGCCATGGGCCGGTGATCAGTGATGTTTTACCAGATGCAAAAGAGACGCTGGCATTTCGCTGGACCGCTCTTGATAATAGAGACACAACAATACGTGCGTTCATCAATCTTAACCGTGCCAAAAACTGGACGGAATTTACTGCTGCACTCCGTGATTACAAAGCGCCGATGCAAAACTTTGTCTACGCCGATGTGGATGGCAACATTGGCTTCTATGCACCGGGATCGGTGCCAATCCGGCGCAATGGTGATGGCCGTATGCCGGTACCAGGATGGACCGATGAGTTCGAGTGGATCGGCTACATTCCATTTGAAGACCTTCCTCACGTGTACAATCCACCGCAAGACTATATTGTAACGGCGAACAACCGAGTTGTAGGAGATGACTATCCATACCTGCTGGGAACCTCGTGGGCAGCTCCGTTCCGTGCTCAGCGGATCATCGAACTGATCGAGCAGAAATCATCACTAACGATTGCCGATATGCGTCTTATGCTCAGTGATGTGCTTTCGATTCAAGCCCGTGAGTTGTTGCCGATCTTGCGTGATGTTACACCGGCCGGACCGCGTGAGACTGTCGCCTTAGAACTCCTCCGCAATTGGGATGGCACCATGACCGGTGATAGCCCTGCCGCAGCAATCTATCAAGGTTATTATAATGCTGTGCTTGAAGAAGTATTTGCTGATGAGCTACGTGATTTCTTTGCTGCTACCTATCGTCATCGGCACAATTTCGCAGCGATGGCATTAAGACAAGTGTTGCTGGAAGGGCACTACGATTGGTGTGATAATGTGACGACGATTGACACCAATGAGGATTGTGCAACAGTGCTTGCCACTGCATTGCGTCGGGGCTTAGATGCCATGGCAACGGCGCAAGGCGAACAAGATCCAACACGCTGGCGGTGGGATCGGGTCCATCAGGCAGTCTTCCCCCACAATCCGTTTAGCCAGGTTGGTGCGCTACGCGGCATCTTCGAGCGACGAATACCGACAGGTGGCGATGGTTTTACCATTAACGTTGCCCCTCTGCGACTGAACGAAGGCTACCTGCAATACAATGCACCTTCGTACCGTCAGATCATCGATCTTGGCGATCTGAACGCATCACGCTTCATTCACACCACCGGTCAGTCAGGGAACGTACTGAGCAACCGGTACAGTGACTATCTTGCACTATGGCAGCGAGGTGAAGATGTTCCGATGCGCTTTAGCGGTGAGATCGAGGGTGAACGGTTGGTCTTACGCCCCAAATGAGTTGGCTGACCGTCGTTAGTTATTGAACATTACCTGAAAACGCGGGCCGTTGGCCCGCGTTCTGAGGTGTGCGGCAGAAGACCTGAATACCCGGAACGCGGGCCAACGCTGAGTTTCGTTCGCTTTCTACCTGACGTATCCTTGTAGCCACTCAACCAGCAGACGGACACCGACACCAGTAGCACCACGTGATTGATAGGCACGATGCGGCTTCTCTACCCAGGCAGTCCCGGCAATATCAAGGTGGGCCCAGGGATAATCACCAACAAATGCGGCCAGAAAACCTGCTGCCGTAATAGCGCCACCGTAACGCCCACCGGTATTCTTGAGGTCGGCAATCTCACTCTTCATTGCTTCGCGGTACTCATCCCACAGCGGCAACTGCCAGACACGCTCGGCTGTCGCTTCACCAGCAGCAATCAGACGGTTTGCCAGCTCTTGATTATTCCCCATCAATCCGATTGCGTGTGGACCAAGGGCAATCATAATCGCACCGGTCAGGGTAGCCAGATCGACAATGGCAGCGGGTTGATAGCGCTGTGCGTAGAATAGACCATCGGCCAGCACGATCCGACCTTCAGCATCGGTATTAAGAACTTCAACCGTCTTGCCGCTCAGGGTGCGGATAATATCACCAGGGCGATACGCTGTTGAACTCGGCATATTTTCCGCTGCACAGACGATCCCTACCACATGAAGCGGTAACTGCAATTCAGCGACGGCCTGCATAGCACCGAATACCGCTGCCGCACCGCTCATGTCCATCTTCATTTCGTCCATCTTCTCGGCCGGTTTGATACTGATCCCGCCAGTGTCAAAGGTTATCCCTTTTCCAACCAAACAGATCGTAGGACCTTGATCAGCCGAACCGTACTCCATCACAATAAAGCGCGGCTCGTTAGCCGATCCCTGACCGACCGCAAGAATGCCCCCGAAACCTTGCTCGATCAGTTGAGGTTTATCAAGCACCATCGTTTTTAGACCGAGCCGCTCACCTAATGCGAGGGCAGTCTGGCCGAGAAAAGCCGGTGTCACCTCGTTACCAGGGCCGTTAGCCAGGTCACGAGCAAAAGCTGTTGCCCGCGCAATAATCTGACCACGGCGCACCCCAGCAACCACCTCATCACCATCGGCACCGAGCAGAAGCACTGCGTTGGCCGTTGGTACTTCTTCTCGATCACTCTTGTATCGAGTATACCGATACGAACCTAACACGCTTCCCTCAGCAAATGCCTGACCAAACACGGCGGGCGTAAGGGGTAAATCACCGTTGAACCCCACGTGGTAGGTTGCAACTTTCACCTCTTGCGCACGCTGAGCAGCCAGCGCCGCCGCCTGCCGCACCGTATCGGACGTGATCGACTGACGCTTACCCATACCAATCAACAACAACCGACGGGCCGGCAACGTGCCGTGAGGATAAATGAGCGTCTGCTGTTTCCAACGCCCGGTTACGTCAGTCGGTTCAGACAGGGCAGTCACCGCAGCCGGTAACGCCTCATCTTCAGCATAGAGTAGCACTGCCAGGTCGGATGCTACCGCCAGAAGGTCGCCATTCTGTACTTCACACTGCATAGAAACCTCTGAAAGCTGACGAGTCATTTTTTACAGATTGTTATTGTACGTTGGCACCGGTAGCCCGTCAAATCGAACAACGCGCTACAACCTGTCGAAGCAGCAGATACCCTGTGATACAATAGGCGCAGATTGCAGCGTAAGCAGGGGGCAGTATGACTCCAATTATTCAACTGGGGCTGGGTGGCGTTGGCCGGGCACTTGCCCGACAAATGCTGACCGTCGCGCCCACGATCCGTCGCCGATACGGTATCGACTTGCGTTATGTTGCGCTGGTTGACAGTCACGGCGCTCTCGCCGGTGATCCAGCGCTTACCGATACACAGGTACACAACATTCTGGCAGCCAAAGAGGCTGGACAGCATCTTGATAGTCTTACCGGCGCCATCACTGACCGACACTGGCTTGAGTTGTTACCGGCAACCATTGCCATTGTCGTTGATGTAACGGCGGCTGGCAATCACGCTGCACCGCTAGCGGCTGCTATCTCAGCCGGACATCGAGTTGTCCTAGCGAACAAGCGACCACTATGCGAAGGTTTTGATCTCTTCGCCGCCCTGACCGAACGCGGTGCAACGCGCTATGAAGCAACGGTCGGTGCCGGTCTACCGGTGATCAGTGTGCTACAAAACCTGATTGACAGTGGCGACGAGATCGTCTCCATCGAGGCAGCGTTGAGTGGAACGCTCGGCTTCCTGATCAGTGAACTCGAACAGGGAGCTGGCTTCGCTGAGGCAGTACGAACGGCACACCGGCTTGGCTACACCGAACCAGACCCACGTGATGATCTGAGCGGAGCTGATGTCGCCCGCAAAGCACTCATCCTGGCTCGTACCTGTGGAATGAACATCCCGGCGCACGCGGTAAGCGCAGAAGCACTCTTCCCGCCAGCACTGTCAGAAATCAGTATCACTGAATTTCTGCAACGTCTTGATGAAGCTGAAAGCGAGATTACGAGTCGCTTCCAGGCCGCGCGGGCAAACGGTAAAGTCATACGCTACATGACCCGCATCAGCCGTAACAACGGGGTTGAAGTTGGTCTGCGCGAACTTTCTCTCGACCATCCGCTAGCCAGTTTACGCGGACCGGACAATATGATTAGTTTCACAACCAGGCGCTACCACGATCGCCCACTTGTCGTGCGAGGGCCGGGGGCCGGTGTTGAAGTAACCGCAGCCGGTGTGTTAGGAGACATTATCGCTACTGCCCGTGAATTGTAACTGTTGCGCTATATCCTAATTCCGGTTCGAGAGCGGCTCGAACCCTTCACCTTCGCCCTATGTGATTCTTAACGTTTTCAGCCGCGGACGGAATAACAGCGATGAAGGGCATTCACGTGCTGAGGTTCGGTTTCCCTGCGGGTACAGGTTTGCAGTCCACAACCTTTGGGAGCAGTGGTAGCAGGTGTATCCATCTTTGCGGCACGCTATCTCCTACTCGTGGGACTACCCCTGCCATACGGCGACGGGCATGGTAGCTATTCGTCAGTACGGGTCGCATCGCGCCTCGACACGTATCTCGGATAGCCTGCGAATTGCACTACTGCGCTCGCTCCTCAACCGCTCCCCTCTCATCTCACTGCTGTCGGACGGCTGAGCACGTTGAAAAGTCATCTATCACCGGTATCGTACTTGAGTTTTATAACGCGGCGTGTTACACTATTGACGCACAGCAGCATTTGAGCAACCCCCACCGGATATTCAAGGAGTCATGCAATGGTGCAAGAACACTCCACAGGCGAACTACCCCATTACAATTTGTATATTAATGGCGAATGGCAACCGGCTACGAACGGTCAGACCTTTACCGTTTACGATCCGGCAAACGGCCAGCCCCTTGCAACATGTACAAGTGCGACTACTCACGACGTTGATCGGGCAGTAACAGCGGCCCGTACCGCTTTCGACCATGGGCCATGGCCCCACACCTCACCGGCACAGCGGGCCGAAATTCTCCACGCAATTGCCGATGCCCTGGAAGCACGGAACTTTGAACTTGCCGAGATCGAATCGCGAGATGCCGGGGTTCCATTACGGAAAACCACCTACAACGACATTACCCTGGGGCTAGAAATTTTGCGTGGTTGTGCCGAACTGGCCCGCAAACATCCTTACGAACCGCTGCCGTGGAACGAGCTGCCGACAGTATCGTGGAATTTTGTCTGGCGCGAACCAATTGGTGTCTGCGCCCAGATTATTCCGTGGAACTACGCTTTTTGTATGGCCGCATGGAAACTCGGCCCGGCACTGGCAACCGGTAACACAGTGGTCTTTAAACCTTCGTCGCTGGCACCGCTAAGCACGCTAGCGATTTTCCAAACGATTCACGAACTCAATCTCCTCCCGAAAGGTGTTGTCAATCTCGTGCTCGGACCAGGTGGAGAGGTCGGCGAATATCTGGTTGCTCACCCAGCCGTAGATAAAGTAGCATTTACCGGTAGCACGGAAGTTGGCCGCAAGATTATGGCCCTGGCGGCGCCGCATGTCAAACGGGTGACGCTAGAACTGGGTGGGAAGAATGCAATGCTGGTCTTGCCCGATGCCGATCTCGATCTGGTCGTTGATGGTGTCTTATGGGGGGCATTCTATCACTCCGGGCAACTGTGCGAAGCCGGTTCACGGTTGCTCGTACCGCACACGTTACACGACACCCTGGTTGATCGTCTTGTCGAACGAGTCCGTGGGATGCGGATCGGCGACCCGATGGATCTGGAAACCGACATTGGGCCACTGATTAGTGAACGACAGCGTGAGAAGGTCGAACGATACATTGCCATTGGTCGCGAAGAAGGTGCGACGGTGGTTGTTGGCGGTGGCAGACCACTTGGTGATGCCTTTGCTCACGGCCATTACATCGAACCGACCATCTTTACCGGTGTGCGGCCAGAAATGCGAATTGCACAGGAAGAAATTTTTGGTCCGGTGCTGTCGGTTATTGCCTACAACGATATTGGCGAAGCGATTCGGATTGCAAACAACAGCATCTACGGTCTCGCTGCGTCGGTCTGGTCGCGCGATTTACAGCACGCCCTGACGGTAGCCCGCCGCATTCGCGCCGGCACCGTCTGGATCAACGAGCACCACGTTCTCAACCCGCACGCACCGTTTGGTGGGTATCGGCAGAGCGGTTTTGGCCGCGAAATGGGACGCTACGGACTCGATGAATACACAGAAATCAAGCATATTCACGTCGATCTGATGCAGCGCCGCCAGGGTCGTCTGTGGTGGGATACCCTGTTGCCAGAATAGCTTTAGCAGAAGCGGTCTTATGGCAGCGAACATCACCGTCAACGTACAACCACACCATCTGACCATAGCTGAAGCAATGCGTACTATTGTTTCGTTTGATGGTGAAGGGCGACCAATCGTTGCTTTTCGCAACGGGATAAATTATGTACGTGGTCTTAGTGGTGAGGTACTGCAAAAACGGGTCCTGGCACCCGGTCAAAAAGAGCGGCGCAAACTATCCGATGAAGAACGACGGCGCGTACTTGCCGAGCTGCTCACGTGGAGCCAACAGATGATCGAGCGCATCGCGGCGACGGCCTCATCAACCGAACGCGACTGGTTTGAGCGGATTCGGCGTTGGGATGTCGATCGGTTAGAAGCCGAGCGTGAACGGTTTCGGAAGGTCTACAAACCGATCAGTATTCTCCCTCCTGATCAGTATCGAGCGCTGGTCTTACAAGCAACCGAAGGATGTAGTTGGAACCATTGCCATTTTTGTACTTTTTACCGCGACCGGGCATTTCGCATCCATTCGCCTGACTCGTTTCGTAACCATATTCAACAAGTGAAGGAATTTGTCGGCGCCGGTATCGGTTTGCGCAGGGCAATCTTTCTCGGTGATGCTAATGCACTGATCATTCCTCAGCCACGTCTGCGTGAACTCTTGCGAGTGGTACACGAAGAGTTCAGAATCGGCCCACAGGCCGACTTCAAAGGCATCTACGCCTTTCTCGATATTTTCGGCGCCGAACGCAAAACCCTGGACGAGTATCGGGAACTGGCGGCAGCCGGTGTGCGCCGCATTTATCTGGGTCTGGAAAGTGGTGATGAGACGGTCTTTCGGCTCCTCAACAAGCCTGGTTCACCAGCAGAAGCCATTGAGGCAGTTCGGACCATTAAAGCGGCTGGGATTGCGGTGGGGATTATCCTGCTGGTTGGCGCCGGTGGTGAACGCTTCGCCCATGATCATGTACAACGTTCGCTGGCCGCAATTGCCGCGATGAACCTGGGACCGGAAGACATCGTGTATCTATCACCACTGATTATCCCAACTGACACGCCCTATCTTGCCCAATTGCAGGCCTTCGACAGCCCACCGTTGAGCGAGGATGCTATCCTCGAACAGTTCAATCAGCTTAAACAGGGAGCACGAATGGTCGCTGGCCCCGGCGCCAAAGTGGTGATTTACCACATTGAAGAATTTGTCTATTGAGAACGGGGTTAACCGAGCTTCTCTTCCTTTAGCTAAAGATTTTCAGAGTGCTCAGTGTTGGGTCATCGAAGATGACCCAACAATGCAGAGTCGGAGTGACACCGACGAACATTACGCACTCACTGAATCCCGACCCAGGCGGATTCCCAGGAACATGGGACGCTGGCCCGTGTTATGCAGTTGTACGGTTAGGTCTCATCGGTTGGCGTATCAGCATCACACATCCCCCCTGGCACCTCCCAGCACACCGCAAGCGGGGAGGATGAATGCGCCCCTACCGCTGCACTGATGGGCAGAACCCAAGAGACAGCAGGGGCGCGGCTGTAGCCATCCGTCGGAGTGGGAAGCAGAGTGGCGCCTTACGCGCTGCAAATATATTGGCAATCTATCTGTCCGCCCGCGTTTCTCCTCTTTCCTCTCACCTTTATCCTCTTGCCGGGTAGAGTGAAAATGTTGAATCCCCTTATTCCTTCTCAATCTGCCCTATGTTTCCGCACCTGCCTCTGCTATAATGAGAGAGCAACGCACCATTATCATAGGTTAAGCCTGTTCAGAAACTGCCAACTAGTAGTGATCAGTCAAGCGTTTCTACGCAACAAGGATCGGCTTACCGATGTCGGAATATAGCTCTTTTCAGATCGATCAGCAGCGTATCGCACGATACATCGGTGCTGATCAGGCACAGGCACTCTGGCAGGGTCGCATGCGTCCACACGAACTCTACACCTTGTGCGCCCGACTCACCAGTGCTCAATATGCCTTGACAACGTATTTACCCCGACGGGTGGTTGCGTATCGATTGTCAACGACCGATAATCAACCCTGGGTAGAGGTGGTGAATGGTTCGTTACTCTTTGCCGATATAAGCGGTTCAACTGCCCTTGCCGAACGACTCAGTAGTCTTGGTCGGGAAGGCATTGAGATTGTTACCGATACTCTCAACACCTACTTTGGCACTCTGATTCGGCGTATTCAACACGCTGGCGGCGATCTGATAACGTTCGGTGGCGATGCGCTACTGGTCTTATTTACCGATCCCGATCACGCCTACACCGCAACCATCGTGGCCCATGATCTTCTGCAATCACAGGCAAATTTCGTGCGTGAAGTACCGGGTGTTGGCTCGTTTCCCCTCACGATGCACATCGGTGTTGAGAGTGGCCAGATTGCGCTGGTCAGTGCCGGTCGTCCGGAGTCGCTGCGCTATTGTGCTATGGGTGCTTGCGTTGAGCGGGTTGCGCGGGCAGAAGAATTGGGCGGTCGTGGCGAGATTGTCGTCGGGCCACACGCATGGTCGGCGCTGGCCGGGCAGGCCCAGGGTGAACCACTGGCAGACGGTTATGTAAAAATTCATGCAGTTGCCGGGCAAGGTGCAGTGTCTACCACGTCAACCCACGCTGAATTGCCGCCACCGAGTCGTGAGACCGCGCTTCATCTGCTCTGGATGATAGAACGGCTCAGTCCCTACTTGCCGGCGATTCTCGTGGATCGGATACTTGACGATCCACAACGGCCCCATCTGGAAGCTGATTTACGGCCAGTATCAATCTTATTTGCCCAAATCGAAGGACTGACATCGCTTGTTGAGCGTCTGTCACCCCAGACGGCAGCACACCTTATTGATGCAGTATGGCGGGTCTGTTTTACAGCAATCGAACGTTACGGTGGTTATGTCAACAAAATTGACCTTTCAACCGAGGGCAACAAATTGTTAGCGATCTTCGGTGCCCCCATTGCACAAGAGGATCACAGCGAACGTGCGGCCCGTGCGGCCCTTGATCTCCAGCGTGCGTTTGCTACCCTGATTAACACCCAACCGGCAGGGATCAACCTTGGTCAGTTGCGGTTACGGATTGGGCTAAACAGCGGCAACGTCTTTGCCGGGAATGTTGGTGATGTAGAACGCAAAGAGTACACCGTTATGGGCGACGCCGTGAATGTGGCAGCCCGAGTGATGGCGCACAGTGATTGGGGGGAAATCCGTGCGCCGACAACCTTCGCGGTGAATGTAGGCACTACCATCACATTCACCGATCCACGAATTGTTAGTGCGCGTGGCAAACGAGAGCCGCTCGAACTGCTCAGAGTAGTCGGTGAACGAGAAGCACCGCCACCGGTTGTCAAGCATGCCCTGTTAGGCCGGCGGCGCGAGCTGGCCTGGTTGCAAGAACGGCTCATCGCTGCGCTTGGTGGTCAAGGGCGGGTAGTACGGATAAACGGCGAAGCAGGTATTGGCAAAACGCGGTTGGTCGCCGAACTCCTGATCACCAGTGCGCCACATCAGCCACGGATTGTGAGCGTCCGTTGTCTGTCTTACCAGCAAAGCACACCCTACGCACCATGGAGTGACCTTCTCCAGGCGCTCTGTACGATCCCAGCCGGTGCCGATCAGATGACACGCGCCACGCAGTTACGGCAGAGCCTGGCGAGTGCCGGGATCAGTGATGACTGGTTACCCATTATTGCCGATCTGGTTAAGCTCGATCTCGATGATAATCCGCTCACCCGTACTCTTGACCCACAGCAACGTCAGGAGCGTCGGTTTGAAATGATCCGGGCCATCGTCCATGCCGCTGCACGCAGCCGTGGATTGGTGATTGTATTCGATAACCTCCAGTGGGCCGATCAAATCTCACTCGATTTATGGCGCTACATTGCGGTTTCGCTTACTCACAAGCCCATTCTGATGCTGGGCACGCACCGTGACACGCTGTACTGGAATGATGACCCGGCCGGTGATGGAGCCGAAATACTGACCTTACCCCCTCTATCGGCAAGTGACAGCGCCGATCTGATCGCTACTATTCTCGCCGGTGCCCAACTTCCAGCAGAGGTACGGACGCAAATCATCGAACGTGCTGCTGGTAATCCGCTGTTCATCGAAGAGCTGGTACGTGCAGTGCAGCGAGGGCACACTTCGCTTGACGAATTGCCGGATAGTCTGAGCGGACTATTGCTCGCTCGTCTCGATCAACTCGACGAACGTTCACGAGCACTCCTGCGCGTCGCCGCCGTGGTTGGGCAGCGCTTTCCGGTTCCGGTCCTGCAATCAGTGTACGGTGAGGAGCCAAGCCGACTGATTCATGCTATCGCACAGCTCGATGCCCAGGAATTAACTATGCTCGAGCGGGAAGCACCCGAACGAGTACACTCTTTTCGGCATGCTTTGTTGCACGAAGTAACCTATCAGAGCATGCTGTTTGCCCGTCGGCGTGAGTTACACCGTCGGATCGGCGAATACCTCGAGCAACAGTACAGTGACGAGCTGGCACGGCTGCGCCATGAATTTGCCTCTGTTCGCCAATACCAGATTGTGCAGATTGGACGTAATGGGCCATTAACGACGCGCACAGTACGGGCGATAGCCAACCCTATCTTCCTGCTGGCCCATCACTACCGACTGAGCGACACACCAGAACGGGCAATCCAGTACCTTCTGCTGGCCGGTCATTTGGCCCGCGACGAGTATGCCAATCAACAGGCTATTACCTATTACCGCTGGGCCATTGACATTATCGGCGAACACGGTGATGACCCGCGACTGTGGGAAGCGATGGAGGCACTGGGAGAAACGCTGGCCGCAATTGGTCAATACGACGAGGCGCAAACGGTGTACCGACAGATCCTCTCGTTAGGTGGTGATCATATCCCACCAGTTGTACAGGCAGAAGTGCTGCGATCATGGGGCGCAGCCCTTGAAAAGCAAGGTCGGTATCAGGAAGCCCTTGCCCAACTTCGCCGTGCCGAGACTATTGCCAACACGGCGATTAATCAAGTACCACCGTTGCTGCTGGCGGCGATTGCTGCTGATCTGGCGCAAACCCTAACCCGCCTGGCCAACTTCGATGAAGCACTGGCGATGTGCGAAGCCGGATTGGCCCGGATTCGCAATGATCAACGTAGCATTGAGGATGAACGGATTGAAGCCGAACTCCAACAACAATTGGGCATGATCTACGGCATGCGGGGACGTTACGATCTGGCCCGCTACCACTTTCTGAACGCACTCGGTGCTCAAGAGGCCATTGACGATCTCTACGGTCAGGCGCGAACCCACAATAACCTGGGTTATCTGGAACAATTACAGAGCAATTATGCGGCGGCAGTCGAGCACTATACCCGGGCCGAAGAGCTGGCTCGCCGCGTCAGTGCAAAATATGCGCTGTCAAGCGTTTTACTCAATGAAGCGTATGCCTATTATCGTCTGGCACGTTACGATGCAGCGGAAGCAGCTTGCCGTGATGCCCTGATGCTCTGTGAAGAGATGGGTGATCAGCTCGGTGTCGCGCAAGCGAACGATACGCTCGGTATCATTGCGTATGCCCGTGGCGAATATCGGCGTGCGCTGGATGTTTATCAGCAGGCACTAGCCATCTATACCAGGCAACAGAGTAAATACCAGTACGGAAACACACTGGCGCTGGCAGCACTAGCCGCGACTGCCAACGGTGATCCGAAAACAGCATTCGCTTACGCAGAAGAGGCCTGCCAGATCGGCGAGCAGATTCAGGTACCACAATTGACGGTCGAAGCACTATGGGCAGCGGCAGAGGCATTACTGGTGCAGAGTAAGCAGTTAAACGATCCGCTGTCGCAGGCATCGCTCCTCGAACAAGCCGGGAGTTACGCTTTCAGATCGGCAACGTTGGCCGGTCAGATCGGCAGTCGTTTCGATGAAGCAATGGCGTTACGCTTAATCGGTGAAATTGCCTCTGAACGTGATGAGCCGTTTGAAGATTATTTCACCAAAGCGATCACGATCTTTCGCGATATTAATTGTCGTTTTGAGCACGCATGCACAATTGCACGTTTTGGGCTTGCCCTACAGAGGCGAAACTTCTCCGAAGCAGATACGTACATAGAACAGGCCAGACAAGAACTGGCATCCATCGGCGCGCACGGCGAGTTGCGCCGATTAGCCCGATGAACACAATGACAAAGGAGGGGTACCGTGTCACAATCCGCCGTAGAACAGATCATCGGTCGTGCAGTGGTCGATCCGGAGTTTCGCGAAAAACTCATCGCGGACGCACGGGCTGCCTGCGCCGGGTACGATCTCACTGAGGAAGAGCTTGAGGCGCTCGAGCGTCTCGACGCAGAGAGCTTGAAAGCCTTTGCCGGTACACTTGATCCGCGCCTCTCGAAGAGTGCCGGTCGTGGATTTTTCTAGGCATTTGTTCCTGTATGTCTCTACACGATGCCTGCGTCAGCATGAAGGGTAACCTATGAGTGAACGGAGCGCCGAACGTCCTGAACTACAATTTGTTCCGCGAGCGTTCCGTGATCTCTTTTTACCACGTCGGCTGCCTCGCGAAGTACGGATAGCAATTGAGCAGTGGCTCGAGGCCGAGCCACTCTCACGGTTGCTCCCTGCTGCCTTCGAGCTTCCACTGCTACCCGAACTCAATCTGACACACATACTGGCTGACGCACGACATCTGGCAATTGTGGGGCCACCGGCGAGTGGGAGAAGTCTGGCCTTAGCGCAGATTGCCCGGCAATGGCTGAATAGCCAGACGACAGTACCACTGGTACGGCTGCTACTGAGCGACATTGATATTCCGAGTCTGACGCCGCGCGCTATCGTTGTGCGGGCACTGGCCCGACGAAATCTGGCCCCTAATCCGCTTGAGCATAATCTGCCCTGTTTGCTGATCATTGATGATTGGGAAGAATTGCCGCTTGCCCGTCGTGCAATCTGGCAACGATTTCTGGTGAATCTGTCTGAGCGTTGGCCGAAAGCACGTGTGGTCATTGCCCTGCCTTCCGGTGAGCTATGGCCAGGCTTTACCCATCGAGCGATTGCTCCGCTTTCAGACGAACAGCTTGCGACATGGATTCAGATCCTCTTTCCACACAGCGATCCGCAGACATTATTCCCGCTGTTCGAGCGTGATCCGCTCGTGATGCTCCGTGAACGACCGGCAGAGCTCATTATGCTCGCCCTGACGCAACCGCTCAGTGGATGGCCGGTTTCGCGCGCAGCGCTTTATGAGCGGATGGCAGCGTTTGCGACACCAATTCTGGCTACAACAAACGATCAGGCAGGCTGGCGGATTGGAGCTAGCGCTCGTCATGTCTATCAGCAAGCCGTCGAACTGGCCGCCCAGTCGCGGCTAGAACCGAAAACGATTCGGAGTGCCGGCGCGCAATGGCGGGCTTTTTGCCTGCCGTTAGCATTTGGGGTGACACTTGACCCGCAACCACTGATCACAGCCCTCGCCGCATCTGAACTGCCAAACGGAGAGCGACTCCTGCTACTGGCACGAGCACTCCGCGAACGACCGCGGCTTGATCCTGCCCTGAGCCGCCCCCTACTCGAAGAGATGTGTCACTACGGCGGTGAGGCACTGAACATGCTGGTGCCGGCATTGCCAATTATTCTGACCGATATTGGCCGCACGCAGTCTGGTCAGGTAACACTGTTGCTGGAACGGATTGTGGCACAATTAGCACCGAAAGCCAGCCATAAACTGCTCATGACCTTCCTTGATGCGACCGATGCCCCACCACCACTCCGCTGGCATGCAATTGACCTGCTATGTCAGCAGCAGATGACGCCTCCACCACTACCAGAGTACACCGATCTGATCGGTCAGGCAGGGCGTTGTCTTCTGGCTGTGAGCAGTGGCAATGCTTATTCGTGGTTGACCAATCCGGCCCTCCAGCTCGGCTTGCGATTACTGTTGAGTGGCGCTGCCGGTACAGAACGTCAGCGTACTATCGCACACTATCTCTTGCAACATACCGAACTGCCGGCCCCTATCCGGGCACTGGCACCCGCTGCCCTTTCTACGACCGACCTCGAACGGGCAGCGGCCGATCCGGCGGCTGAAGTCCGTCGGGCAGCCCGCGCCGTCTGGCTACGTACAGGACAGGTTGGTCACGTAGCACGATTTATTATGCAAACCCATCAACCGTGGGTTGCCCGCGATGAAGCGTTGGCTGACCTAACGCTCGATAAGGATGGACAGTCTTTTCTGATTGGCTTTGCCCTGAGTAACCGGTTGTCACTCGATGTACGGTTGCGGGCCATTCGCTTCCTCCACCGTTTAGACAGCGGGCAGATGCTGCTCAAACGCCTGTTAGACACTGAAAGCGAACTGACGATAGTACGCGCAGCGGCTGCCTATCAGTTTGTGCATTATCCACAAGCAGTACCGTTCTTACAATCGTATGTAAGCTATCAGCACCCACCACTGCTGCGACGAGCAGTAGTCCAGACCCTCGCTCAGATAGCCGCTCAGAATCATGCGGCGGCGGCAGCAGCCCGCAAGATATTGCACGACCTTGCTTACCAGCCCGACATCGATAGCGAATTGACGATCACAATCATTGCTGCCCTCGGACAGTACGGTGGCGCTGAAGCAATCATGACGCTTGGGTACCTGCTGGCACCGATTTACGGTGTGCATGTCCTGCAAGAATGGATCAAAACTCTGCCAGCCCTGATTGGCCCGGCGGAACGCTGGCTGTCGGCGGCTACTGAGTCAACGCGCGCCATCCTGGCCGACTTAATCGTCCACTCAGATACGGTTGCTAATAGAAGTTGTTGCATTCTTGATCGACCCTCTGTCCTCGTTGCCCATCACGTGTTGCGGGTAAGCAGTGCTGCTGTTCGTGCGGTTACGCAGATCGGTCAACTTCACCCACACCTCTACCCGGCGACCAAAGCTCTACTTGAGATCGTGTTGTACGATGCAAGTGCTCCGCGACCATTAACCGATTTACTGGCCGTTTTCACTACGCCTGAATTGGCACGCCTGGCCCGCGAGACAGTGCACGATCATCCCCTCCGCATGATTGCCCTGCGTGCTATTGCCGACCGCCCTGATGGTGCCCAAACACTGATCCAATTGGCTGAAGCGACCGACCGCGATCTAGCGTGCAACGCACTTGACCAGATACGACCACCATTTTCCGCTGAGGTTCGTGACGCATTGCTACGGCTCGCCAACAGCTCATCTGAGACGGTTATACGGCTTACCGCATTGCAGGCACTGGGGCGAAGCTCCGATCCGACAGTAACGCCGACTCTGATGACCATTGTTGATAACGAGCATGAAGCGGTAGACATTCGGATAGCTGCACTCCACGCAGCTACTGCGATTCCAGTTACACGCCTCATTGACATTATCACAACGCACCCAGAACCACTGCGGAGTGCCGCCCTCTATGCGCTCAAACGCAGTGATCGGCCAGCGCCAGTAAACCTCCTCCATCGCATGGCATTCGACGCCGACCGAACCTGTGCCCTAGCTGCGGTTGATGCGCTCGCCGGTCAAATCCCAACTACGACCCCAATCCTGTTGCGTATTGTTCGCAGTCACCCCGATCTGAGCATTCGATTGGCCGCTGCGGCAGCATTGCGTGATACCGCAACCGAAGACGTTCTCCCTGTTTTCATTGAAGGGCTGCTCGCACCATACCCGGCGTTGCAAACCCAGGCGTTTACGCTGCTGGCAACCATCGATCCGCATCATCCGGCCTTACGCCAGGTGCTTGCCGATCCAAATACGCCCGAAGTACTTAAGAGTCTGGCTGTCCAACACCTGAGTACACATACACCGTCTGATCCGCTGATCCGGGCAGTGGCCATCCATCCTGAACACTCAGAGCAGTTGCGCTGTCTTGCTATCAGAGCACTCGCGCAGCAAGCCGATGAAGCAACGATCAAGGATTTAGCCCAACTTGCCACCGAGGCAGAAACCCAACCGCTTTCAGTTCGATATGCAGCAGTAATGGCGATCGTCAGCAACTGCACAGCAGGCAATACTGCTGCACGCAATGCCTTAGCGAACCTGGCAACTTCGTCAATTCCTGAAATTGACCTCTGGGCAGGTAGCGCTTTACTCACCTGTCTGATACCAATTGAGCAAGCTGAACGATAAGGCAGCCCCATGTGAACAGGAGGAAAACAAAGTGACCCACACCGATTTCATTACGACAAGCCGTGGCCTGAAGCGTCACAGTCCGCCAATGCGCCTGTTCGAGAAAGCCAAGCGCTTTGGCATCTGGAATCCGTCACTTATCGATTTGAGCCGTGATGCCCGCGATTGGGAACAGCTACAAGACGACGAACGCGATCTGCTGCTCCGACTGACTGCCCTGTTCCAGGCTGGTGAAGAGGCCGTTACTCTCGATCTGTTGCCGCTCATTCGGACTATCGCCAGCGAAGGTCGACTCGAAGAGGAACTGTACCTCACCACCTTTCTATTTGAAGAAGCCAAACATACCGACTTCTTTGCCCGATTCATCAGTGAAGTAGCCCGCGTTGACCCTGATCTCAGCCGCTATCACACCGCCAATTATCGTGCACTCATCTATGAAGCACTACCGGCAACTATGCACCGCCTCGATCAAGACCCCTCGCCGCGCAATCTCGCCGAGGCATCGCTCACGTACAACATGATTGTCGAGGGTGTGCTGGCCGAAACCGGCTACCACGCCTATTTCACCATTCTCGATACCCAAAAGATCATGCCCGGCACTCGTGAAGGGATTCGGCTACTTAAACAAGATGAGTCACGTCATATCGCTTACGGCATTTATCTCCTCTCACGACTGATCGCGACCGACCGGAGTATTTGGGATCATATTGTCGAACGAATGAACGAGCTAGTGCTCTACGCAATGGGGGTCATCGACGAGATTTTCGCCAGTTATGAACCGATGCCGTTCAATTTACAGATTGAAACCTTCAGTACCTTCGCGATCAATCAGTTCCAACGTCGCCTCAACCGGCTTGAAATGGCGTGCCAACAGAGTCTGGTGGAGATCGATAGTCTGACAACCGATGATGAGGATGTGGCATGAAGGCATTTGCCCGGCGAGTGGTGCTGATTACCGGTGCCGGTGGTGGACTTGGGCGTGAGTTCAGCCGTCAGTTACTAGCCGCAGGAGCAGAACTCATCTTGAGTAGTCATAACCCACACCGGTTACGCACTGCCGCAGAATTCGCAGCCCAACATCAATTACAACCAGGCGCGGGGCGGATTCGTGCCTTGTTGCCGGCTGATCTCAGCGATGCTGACGATTGTGATCGACTGGCTCAGCAAGTCAAACAGATAGCGCCTGATCTCGAGTTGATCATTCATAACGCCGGTATTGGGCTGTACGGACCACTTGACGCAATTCCGATAGACGCTGCCGAACGCCTGTTACGAATCAACCTGTATGCACCCATCCGCCTCACCGCTGCCCTCCTGACCATCTTGCGCGCCAAACCCTATGCTCAGATAGTGTTTGTCTCGTCAATTCTCGGTCGTGCAGCACTACCGAATATCAGCATTTACTGCGCGGCAAAATTTGGGCTCCGCGGTTTTGCCAACGGTCTTGCCGCCGACGGCTATTGTGTCAGTACAGTGTATCCCTTCTTCACCCAAACCGACATCCTCGATGCACCACAGTACGGAGTTAGCTCCAAACGACGTGTACCGACCTGGTTGCTCGATCAACCGGCGCCTGTTGTACAAGCCAGTCTGAACGGGATCGCTGCCCGTCAGCGCGATATATATCCCAGTTGGAAGGCCCGTCTTTATGGAGTGACTGCTGAAATTGCGCCTGGAATCCTGCCTCCGTTCAGTCGATTGGTCGCAGGGTAAGTGAAGCCAGCACACAACACCTTCCCCCTTTCGCTCCCTTTATGATAAGAAAGGGGGAGTGTTACGGTAGATGCAGTTGCTGCCCCTCACGTTCTCCCTTCAGCTTCTACACGGGCTGAGGAAGAGGGAGCATTGCCGGAGAGGCATTTTGAAGCCAAACCGAAGCTAAGGACATTGCCCCCCTCTCGCTTGTACCGCCAGGTAGTGCATTTCAGAAAAACATACTATAATCCAGACTTGATATGATATAAAGACAGGAACACTCTATGAATGATCTTGATCTTGAACTAACCCGTCTCACCTGTGACCTGATCCGGTTTGAGACGATTGCCGACCGGCCCGATCAATTACAGGCAGCGATTGATTACGTTGCCACCTATCTGGCTAATATTCCGAAGGTTCATCTTGAACGAAGCAGTGCCAATGATAAGCCAGCGCTGGTCGTGACACTACAACCTACCCGCTCACCACGGCTGATGATCAACGGTCATCTGGATGTGGTAGTCGGTCAAGCGAACCAATTTATACCCGAAGTTCGCGATGGCCGTATTTACGGACGTGGTAGCCAGGACATGAAAGGCAGTATCGCAGTTATGATGCGGCTGATCCGCGATCTAGCGCAACGACCGCAGCCACCGGATATTGGCTTTCAGTTCGTGACCGATGAAGAGATAGGTGGACGCCAGGGTACAGGACGGTTGCGCGACGAGGGTTGGCGGTGCGATTTTATGCTTTGCCTTGAACCAACCGATCTCGGTATTATGTTCGAGCACAAAGGAGGCATGTGGGCACAACTACGGATCCCCGGTCGCGCTGCTCATGGATCGCGGCCCTGGGAAGGTGATAATCCGATCTACCGACTGACCCGGGGTATTCAAACGATCCATGAACGGTATCCACCACCGGTTGGCCCGAACGACTGGCGCACGTCGGTAACCCCCACCGAAATTCGGGTTGGCGCCGGTTCGCGTAATCAGGTACCGGCAGAGGCGCTGGTAACTTTCGACATTCGCTGGACAGCCGACACCACGCCAGAAGCCATTCAAGCGGATTTAGCAGTAGCCTTCCCAGATGCGGAATTTGTTAGCGTGATGGCAAGTGCTGGCTTACGTACTGACCCTGAACACCCCGATGTTGAGCGAATAGCCGACATTATTGAGCGCCACACCGGCCAGTCACCACGTTTCTACCGCGAACACTTTGCAACCGACGCCCGTTACTATTCACACATTGGCGTTCCGGCAATCTGCCTTGGCCCGATTGGCGCTGGCTTGCATTCGGCAGAAGAATGGGTTGACATTGCCAGTTTGACTACGCTGTATCACATCATCACCGATTATATTGACACATTGTAGGATCACAGCTTCTTATGCTCTACATATTACAAACTCTGCCTGGACTGGCCCCGCTCACGTGGCGAGAAGTGGAACAGACGATTCGGCCCACCGCCGACCGACCGGCACCCCGTCAGCTCGGTGTGCGTGGTGTACCAGCACGCAACGATCTCATCTTGCTCGATCATCGCGGTTCAATCCGTTCGCTTATGGCACTACGAACCATCGAAGATGTCTTCGTAGTCGCTGCACGCGGCTTCAAAATCGCACCCGATCAACGGGGGTTACGCCAGATACACGCCGCTACGCGCAACGAAGAAACGATCAAACCGGCACTGGAACTCTGGCAGCGCCTCAACGGTAAGAAACGCAACGGGCGTTTTCGCGTCGTTACCCGTATGGTAGGCAAACACAACTTCCACCGGTATGAGGTTGGCCGGGCGGTAGCCGATGCGATCCGTGACGGCTGGCCTGGACACTGGCAACTGGTAGATGACGAAGCCGAACTGGAAGTGTGGGCCACACTGCTTGAACAAGAGCTGATCATCGCAATTCGGTTAACAGACAGCTCAATGCGACAACGTGAGAAGGTTGCACACCTACCGGCCTCGCTGCGTCCAGCACTGGCGGCGGCGATGGTGATGCTTACCCATCCCGAAGCTGATGACATCTTTCTCGATCCGATGGCCGGCGCCGGCACACTGCTGCTAGAACGAGCAGCAGCCGGGCCTTTTACCACACTTTACGGCGGCGATATTAGTCCGGCGGCGGTGACTGCAATGAATGCTAATCTTCGGCATGTTCGCGGTCACGTCGTGATCCGACGTTGGAACGCGATCAGATTACCGTTACCCGACGCCAGTGTGAATAAGGTGGCGGTCAATTTACCCTTTGGCAATCAGATTAGCGAGGGGGAGGACCTGGGTGAACTCTACCGTGACGTGCTATACCACATTGCACGAGTGCTGAAGCCCGGCGGACGATTGGTAACCCTCGTTGCCGATCAGCAACTGCTTGATAAAGTGCGGGCACAGGCAGCACCGGTATTGCGTCCGGTTGCACGGCATCGGGTGTTCGTGCTCGGTCAGCGAGCTACTATTTGTGAACATATTCGGGTGGCCGGTGAGGTGAAATCACTATCGACACCAACGCCAGATGAAGAAGCTGATTGAGAGTGAGGAAGAGGGCAAGGAGTGTGGCTGGCGCGAAAGCATGTTGGTACCCCCTTACGCAATAGTCGCATGGGTATGGTACGTGCCCAATGAGAAATCTGGGTTTTTGATCATAACCTCAGAAAAAACCACAGGCTGGAGATGATCGGCGTATCAACCCTGACCAAAAACCGAAAACGTTGCCGAAATCTGGCAGACCAACGGTGACTTACCCGCACCCGGAGAAGCGCTTTGCTTACCAAACTGAAACATCGTGCTCGTGCTCTAAAACGAGAAGCTTACGCTCTGTACATAGCCACTCGTGATCCACGAGTTCCCTGGTACGTCAAGGTTTTCGTAGGTCTGGTGGTAGCACATACGTTTAGCCCCATAGACTTGATCCCAGACTTTATTCCTGTCCTTGGCTACCTCGATGACATAGTTATCACACCGCTGGGAATTGCACTGGCCCTAAGAATGATACCATCTGAAGTAATGAGTGATGCCCGGCAGAAAGCTGAAGTGTTGTTGCAGCAAGGAAAACCGATCAGTCGGGCCGGAGCAATCATGGTGGTTGCCATCTGGCTTGTGATCATTATCGCTGTTATATGGTCAGTTGTGCGAGTAGTAAGCGGCCAGCCTGCCTGAGCACTTGTCAGGAAAACGACACCAAGATCAGTAACAACGTTTGTGCTGAACAGGCGGTAAAGAGAACCACCCGACACACGCTTGCATTTACCGCTACGAAGCGCAATGAAGAGCCTACCCAAACAATCCATCATCACCTCACGACGGATGAACCTTGTCGATGGAGGCAAGACGATTTACCGGTAGGGATGAGGCGACGCCTCACCCCTACCGGTGTCCACGACGATGATCACGGCGCCGGTGCTACCGAACGTTGTCGCACCACAGACCACAGAGAGATGACGCTTTCGGATAACACACTGATCTGGCTGAGCACGACCTGCGCTGACCTTACATTGCTCGGAACAAGGGATTTCGGATCGGTGCTAACGCGAGCTGGCGCACCTCTAACCATGCTGGTGATCGATCACCCTCACCTTCTCTGCTATACGGAATGAACGTAAACACCTAGAACGAACGCAACTGCACACCCTTTCAATCATCTCTTTGGAATATAGGGTATGATAAGGGTTGATATTATACTGGTGGAGATAACACTCTATGCCACACCAACTTCGTTCATTGATCAGCACCCTAATCATTCTGTTTGTCTTCTGGCTCATCTGGTCGCGGCTGCACATCGTGATCTTTGTGCAGATGCCGTGGTGGGGGTTGCTCTTGTTGGCGGTTGGAATATACCTGGTTATTGACTACGGGGTAGACAAACTCTTTGGCCGACGTTAGCCACGCTACACGTCGGCCACCTTCGTAGCGATAGCAGGTAAGCCAACTATACACGAGGTAAGCCGAGGATTGCCATAACAGCCTCTTCACGCTCGCGCATGCGTGCCGCTTCAGCAGGGCTGCGCTCGTGATCGTAACCGAGCAGATGAAGTACACCATGAACGGTCAGATAGGCCAGTTCACGCGCCGGGCTATGACCATGCTCAACAGCTTGAGCCAAAACGCGCTCGAACGAAATCGCAATATCACCGAGATACCGGGGTTGATCAGGTGCAGTCACAAAAGGACTGGCGCCACCATCATCGGCGAACGAAAGCACATCAGTTGGCGCATCAACTCCCCGAAAATCGCGGTTAAGCCGATGCAGTTCCGCATCGGTCGTTACCCGAATACCGATCTCGCAACCGTAAGGAACCTGTTCAGCCGTCAGCACGGCAGTCGCGGCGCGTTCGATGAGTGCCGTATCGGCAGAAATGCCCTCATCAAGTTGAACTTCAATGATATACTGCATACGTACTAGTCCGCAGGAGCGATGATACTCTTGCCAACACCCTGCCAACGCAGAACGATTTTAACGTGAGTTTAAAACATGATCTCTTGCCTGAGCTACGTCGGGATGTAGCATCAGATTTTCTGGACTGCTAGAGCGATGCTTCAGCAGTCCAGATGTTACTCGCTCAATCTTTTTTACGCCGGTCTACCGGACATCAATTACGAATGATCGGTCGCCCTACCGAGCAACTGCCCGGCCAACAGTAACACCTCGCGCTCTCGCTCGAAGGAAACCCGTCGAAGGGCTTCATCAAGCGGAAACCAGCGCGCATCATCAACTTCACCAGTCTGAGGACGCACCTCACCCCGCACGTACCGAATTAAAAACAGATCGACATACTTGTGGATTCGACTAGCGCCCGAGCGAAACCAGTATTCAATTGTAGCTAGATGGCGCTCGACCACACCTTCCAACCCCGTCTCTTCGGCAATTTCACGCACGGCCGCTGCCTCCGCTGTTTCGCCACGGTTGACGTGCCCCTTTGGCAGGCCCCAACGCTCACCACGGTCGGTTGCAATGAGCACCACTTCGATCTGCGTGGCAACGATTCGGTATATAACACCGCCAGCCGAATAGGCTGTACGATGCGAAAGTGAACGGCGTGACGTCATGGATGTTTGCTCAGGCACGTTTGAGCACGCGACCGGCGCGCATGTCCCAGTAGCGATCAATTGAGTATTGAATCCGCTCGCGAGCGACATCTGCCGACTCCCAGCCAACCGGTTCAACCCGCGATCCTTCGAGGTCTTTGTAAACGGTAAAAAAGTGCTCAACTTCACGCAGATAGTGCGCCGGCAGGGCAGTATAGTTGTGATAATCGGCAAAAAAGGGATCGTATTGCAACACTGCCAGCACTTTATCATCAGGTTCACCTTTGTCGAGCATGCGGAACAGACCTAACGGTCGTGCTTCGACAATACAACCGGGAAAGGTCGGCAGGTTTGTCATGACCAAAACATCGAGCGGATCACCGTCATCATAGTACGTTTGTGGCATAAAGCCATAGTCACCGGGATACTGTACTGCGGAATAGAGCACCCGGTCAAGGCGAAATGCACCAATTCGCTTATCAAATTCATATTTGTTGCGAGAACCCTTTGGGATTTCGACAACGACATGAATCACATTCGGAACGTCTGGTCCGGGTTCCAGATCGTGCCATAAGTTCTGCATCGGTAGCCTCACTTACCAAACACATCTAAACCTATTCCTCTACGGCAAGATTATAACACGTAACCGTCAAGAAGTTCATCAGACAAAACACATCGCACAAAAGCGCTTTCCGATGACGAGGGTGAACAACGTCTTTCGGCGAACATCACCTGAAAACACCACGTAGCGCTGTCTCGCCCGGTGTCGCTGATCTCAAAACCGTTTCATCTATGCTACAATTCAGAGTAACGTCAGGCGTGAAGTCGGCGCGCCAGTATGCAGGGATTGCCGGCAAGAGAACGGAGGTTCGCGATGGAGCGTAACCTTGGCATGGATTTAGTACGTGCAACGGAAGCTGCGGCACTACGTTCGGGGCGCTGGATGGGTCGGGGCGATAAGAATGGCGCCGATCAGGCTGCAGTTGATGCGATGCGGATGGCGCTAAACAGCGTACCAATGAATGGGATTGTCGTTATTGGTGAAGGCGAAAAAGATGAGGCACCGATGCTTTACATCGGTGAACGGGTAGGTACCGGTGAAGGCGAAGAGATCGATGTTGCGGTCGATCCAGTGGAAGGAACTACATTGTTAGCAGAAGGAATGCCCGGCGCAATTGCCATCGTCGCAGTTGCTGAACGCCATTCATTCTACAACTGGCGCGGCATACCCTACATGGATAAGTTGGCCGTTGGCGAACGGGCTAAAGGTGTGATCGATATTAACGCTCCGGTAGCATATAACATTCGTGCTGTGGCCCGCACCCTCAACAAGCAAGTTGAAGATGTGACAGTGGTTGTGCTTGATCGTCCCCGCCACCGTGATCTGATTCGTCAGATTCGTGAGGTCGGCGCCCGCATCAAGCTGATACCCCACGGTGATGTGAGCGCTGGGATTATGACCAGTATTGAAAATCCACCTGCCGACCTCTTGATGGGGATCGGCGGCGCTCCAGAAGCAGTCTTGACCGCGGCTGCGCTTAAGTGTCTAGGCGGTGAGATTCAGTGCAAAGTCTGGCCGCGTAACGACGAAGAACGGGCACGGCTCGCCGAGTTGGGCATCGATCCGAAGCAAGTGCTGACGACTCGCGATCTGGTGCGCGGAGAAAATGTTGTTGTCGCAGCAACCGGTATTACGTCGGGCGAGTTCTTGCGCGGCGTAGAATATTTTGGCGGCGGTGCACGCACGCACAGCGTAGTGATGCGCTCGCGTTCGGGAACGGTGCGGTATATCGATGCAACACACCGCTGGGATAAATTGATGCGCATTTCTGATATGCCGTATGTTCGTTAACCCTTTGTTACACCAACCAACCTGGCGTGACCGGCTGGTGCAATCGCCAATACTGATAGCCTGCCTGGCTCTAATAACCGGCGGCCTGATTGGGGGCATTACCGCTCTCGGGCCGCTCTATGCTGCGGCCGGTGTGCTGGCTCTCTTCGTCGTTACGGCTTTGCTGGTGAGTGTCCAGACCGGCCTGATCGCTACGCTTGCAATTGCTACCATTATCCCCTTTGGCACGTTGCCCTTTAAAGCCATCATTACGCCGAACTTTCTCACCCTGGTTTTGGTGGCTCTGAATGCTGTCTGGCTTTTCCGTGCCCTGGCCCGTTCTGACACCTACGATGTACGGCTTGGCTCGCTGGGGGTCCCGCTCATCGGCTTTTTAGGATTAACCTTCTTCTCGCTGGTATTGGGTGCGCGTGGTTTGCCCGACCCGCAAACGCTCCATAACTACGCGAAGTTTGTATTGGGGGTAGGTTGTTACTTCAGTGTAATTAATTGCATTCGGGATCGCGCTACGCTCCGTTTCACGATACGTGCATTGATAGTTGTGAGCGGCATATCGGCGCTCATCGGGCTGGTCTTATGGACATTACCAGATGCCGTAGCGCTCCAATTCCTGGTTTCACTTGGTCGGATCGGCTATCCGACCAGCGGTCGCGTGCTACGGTACATCGAAGACGATCCTAATGGGCTGGAGCGCGCAATTGGGTTGGGGGTTGACCCAAACAGCTTTGGTGGCATGTTGGCGCTGGTAGCAGTGCTGACGCTGACGCAACTGGCTACACCGCAACCAATCCTCCCCCGCTGGGTACTGGCTACGCTTGGTGGATTACAGGTATTGGCCCTCTTGCTGACCTTCTCACGGGCAGCCCTGTTTGGTCTGATTATTGCAGCAGCGTTTCTCGCCACTGTACGCTACCCTCGTCTCTGGCGGTACATGATAGTGGTAGGTACCGTCGGTGCGGTGCTCCTCGTCGGTTTGGGGTACGCTGATGATTTCATCCAACGAGTGCTCTCCGGTATCCAATTTCGCGATCAGGCCCAACAGATGCGACTCGGCGAATACGCCAATGCGATTGCCATTATCCAGCGCTACCCAGTATTCGGGATCGGTTTTGGTCAGGCACCCGATCTCGATCTCTCAGCCGGTGTGAGCAGTATCTATCTGGCAATTGCCCAGCGTATGGGTTTGGTCGGGCTGGCAGTCTTTCTCGGTCTGATCGGCTTCTGGTTTACGCGCAGTCTGCAATTGTTGCCCGCACTCGACGACGAACTCGCTAGCTGGCTCCTTGGTTGTCAGGGCGCGTTAGTGGCAGCACTGGCTGTGGGAGTGGCCGACCACTACTTTTTCAATATCGAGTTTAGCCATATGGCAACCCTCTTTTGGGCAACGGTTGGCCTGGGGAGTGCTATTGAGACATGCGTTCACCCATCCCTTCCCTCTGACCTGTTGCGGGCCTATCCGCACAATCGAGCCAGAGCAGACAACGAAAACTCTTTTACCAATCCATAATTGGAACATATCTCCCTGGCATGAGTGAAGGAAGGTGGGATAGGAAACCTATCACGGCGAGGAATGCTTACTGAGAACAGGTAATCGGTACCATTGACACATCAAACGTTATTTTGAGAGAGTGAAACGTGGCAGCGAAAACACATCATTCGGGAGTGGTTGCCGAAAATCGCAAGGCACGCCACGATTACGATATAGAAGAGACAATTGAAGCCGGCATTGTCCTTTCCGGCAGCGAAATCAAATCGGTACGCGCCGGACGGGTTAATCTGCGCGGCAGTTTTGCCCGTGTGATTGACGACGAGGTATTCTTATACGACGCTCACATTGCTCCTTACGAACAGTCGGGCAAGTACTTTAATCACGATCCGCTCCGACCACGCAAGCTCTTACTCCACCGACGTGAGATCAACCGTCTCAATGGGCTGGTACGGATGAAGGGAATGACCCTCGTGCCGCTAAAGGTCTATTTCAAAGGACGACGGGCCAAAGTCGAGCTTGGAGTGGCGCGTGGTAAGAAGATTTACGATAAACGTGAGGATATTGCCCGCCGCGATGCGGCAAGAGACATTGAGCGAGCCTTGAAGCGATCACGCCAATAGCTCTTTACAGGGGGATGGACTATGTCTGACCGTTTCCATCGCATGCGCGAACGGTACATATCAGGTGAGATTCCCTGGGATCATTCAGAACCACCACCTGAAATTATCAGCTTAAGCAATGAGTTACCCCCTGGGCGGGCTATCGATCTCGGTTGTGGCACCGGACGAGCGTGCATCTGGTTGGCCCGTGCCGGCTGGCAGGTTGACGGAATTGATTTTGTTCCTGAAGCGATTGCCATCGCTCGCGAGCGGGTGGCAGCCGCTGGTGTCGCTGATAAGGTACGTCTCTTTGTCGCCGATGCCACTCGTCTGGATTTTCTAACCGAACCCTACGATCTGGCAATCGACATTGGCTGTGGTCATGGTTTCAGCGAACCAGAACTCAACGCTTACCTTGATGAAGTGCGGCGGTTGCTCAAACCAGGTGGCCTGTTTGCGTTCTTCGCCCATCTGCGTACCCAGAATACACCTGATGCGGCAACTCTGAAAACCCACGTCGAACAAACGTTACTACTGACCGCACTGCAATCACGTTTCATTATTGAGCAATTTGTACCCGGTGAAACTATCGTTATGGGTCAACGTGGCCCCTCAGCATGGATTTATCTCCGACGACCCTAATGTGTCGTTATCAGCATTAGGAAAAACCATGAACGCCATTCAAGACAGCTATCCCGATGAACTGAGTCACTGTTACGGTTGTGGCCGTCTTAATCTCGATGGTTTACAGATCAAAAGTGTCTGGAACGGTCATGAGGCTGTTGCGCGTTTTACCCCTCGTTCCTACCATACCGCAATACCCGGCTACGTGTACGGCGGGCTGTTAGCATCGCTGATCGATTGTCACGGTACCGGCACGGCTGCGGCGGCGGCCTACGCTGCCGCCAGGCGTGAACCGGGTACTGCGCCGTACCTACGCTATCTCACGGCATCGTTGCGAGTAAACTTCTTGCGCCCAACGCCTCTCGGACCCGAACTGGTCATTCACGGACGGGTCAAAGAGATGTCTGGTCGCAAAGTGATCGTGGAAGCGTGGATTGAAGCAAATGGCGAGACAACGGTGCAGGGTGAAGTCGTAGCCGTACAGGTCCCTGAATACCTGCTGACTAACTTACTTAATCAGGGAGAGCGGGAAGACTGACAAAGAGCATACCTTGTGTTCTGCCAGCATCTGGTCGTGTTCACCGTTTTTCCCTGCTCGGTAGCGGTGTTGTGAGCGAGTGACGGCAGCGGGTTGGGCACCTACCGCTGCTGACACGCTTGTGAAAACATGCACAGGTAACATGACAAGATGTGAGCCAGCTTACCACAGCTTACAGGAAAGAAGAGCATCGCTTAGCCACTCTAACAACCTGGAATGACCTGCCCAACCGTAACCGCAAAGCGGGCAATCGCAGCACCTGCCAGCGACCAGGCTGGGTCAAGCATGAGATCGTGTGCGGCGTCAGGAATAACGATCAATTCGGCACGATATGCAGCAGCAAGCTCTTGCTGAGCAGGGAGATCGAAGATAGCATCATTTCCGGCTGCAATGACCAATACCGGTACCTGGACGACATGCGGACGCGGGCGGATCAGCATACTGGTCAGGGTGACGAGCGGCGGCTCACTGACCAACTGTTGGCGGTAACGCTCAAGATCATCTGTAGCAATATCGGGGCGAAAAAGAGCTGCTCGTACTGCACTGATTTCTCGTCGCAACAGGGAGCGGATGTCAACCATTGGTTTCCGTTCGCGCCAACGACGTAAAAAGTAAGCTGGGCTGGAAACTGGTGAGCTGCACAATAACACGGCACCGGCAGCCCTAGGCGCCGAGCCGCACCGACCACTTAAGCATAGTTGTACAACATAACCACCGGCACTATGTCCGACTAATATTGGTGGCTGAGGTAGTGCGTTCACCACCGTTCGTACATCTTGCACGTAATCGCAAATGGTAGTCAACAGTCCGGCTCGTGAACTAGAGCCGTGACCGCGCAGGCTGATGGCATGCGCCGTCAAGCCCCGCGCTACCAGATCAGGCAGCGCACGCTCGACCCAACACCAGGCGCCGTGCCAGGCGCCATGCACCAACACCACTGGCGGTGCTGCGTGTGGGCATGGGGGCTGAACGGTCAACCACTCGAGCTGCGGCGACTTCACGACGACTGATCCAACACGCGCTCAGCAGGAAGGCCCAATTGGCGACGGCGTTCTTCGGCCAACCGCCGCTTCTCGGCGATCATGTCATCAGTAACATACACGCCAAACGAACGCAGACGCGCCAGCTCCAAGCCGTGCTTCTTCCACAACCGGTAGACCTCTTTAACCCGCTCGATCTCGATATTGCGCCCCAACGTGTAGTCTTCAAACTTGCCTTCCATCGCCAGGAGCGCCGTCTCTGCCAAACAGGCATAAGCGGTACCGGGTGGCATATCGATATCGAAGCCAAAATCTGGTTCACCGGGGAGAATAATCTCTCCACTCTCGATGACCAGCACATCAGGACGCCGACGGGCGTCTTCTTCTTTTACATCTGGCGGACGCGCAACATCGCAAATAACAGCACCAGGTTTGACTTTATCAATATTAATAACCTTACCGGTCAGCGCACTGGTCGTCGTGATAATCAGATCGGCATCGCCGAGATAGGCATCGGCATACGTTGCCGCCACCACACGAGCACCGGGCGTCTCGGCTTCAATCTGCTTCTTCAAGGCAATCAGTCGTTCAGCACGCGGAGCCACCAGTACCACGTCATGCACTGCCTGGGCCAGCAAACGGGCACACACCGCGCCAATGGAACCGGTTGCACCGATCACCACTGCTCGCACGTGTTCTGGCCGACCACCTTTCATCAGCAATACAGCCTGCTTTGCCGCCTCAAGCGTCGCAGCCACTGTCAATGAATTGCCCGATGTAATGCCAATATTCACCTTCTGCGCGACTGTAATCCCGGCATCCCCCACGACTGAGGTAAAGGCACCCAGCCCCATAAGCTGAGCACCCATCCGTTCAGCCATTCGGGCCGCCTTAATCAAACGACGGTAGGTAAAGCCAGGTGGGCGAAGCATCATTTCGCGTGGCGTTGCCCCCAACGTGAGCAAGATACCCTCAACCTCTTCACCGGTCGCTTTCGAGCGAATCCCACGGATTCGCGAGAGGTACAGGGGTGGGAAATGGGCAGCGACCACCTCTACCAGACGCGGTGGGAGATAGCGCGTCCAGCGAAAAAGTTTATGTCTCGCAATCAGTTCAGTGCGCAACGGATGGATCACAAATGCAAAGCGAGGCTTGGGGCGAGGATTGAGGTCTTGTACCGTCGGCTCCCAGCCCGCAGCAGTGATAAAATCGATCACCTCCCCATCAGCAGGCTGACGAGGACTTTCAGTAATGGCCGTGATGATCGCCTCTAGCACATCAGCCGCCAAAAACGGTCGCTGATCGTTCAGCGGTGGGGTCATCGTTACCAATGTCGTCACGCCGCGTCGCCGTAAATCCTCAATCTCGGCAGGTGATGGATCATCAGTAATAATGGTTTTGCGGGTCAGATCATTTGGCGCAAAACGCCGGATGAAAGCAAAATCACCGGCAATCACATCGGCCCAGCGGAAAAGATCGACGGCACGTCCGTCAAAACCTTCCTGACCGAGTGCGACAGGATGGATAAAGCGGTAAGGCAGGAGCGCGAGAATCGGAAGCGCCGTTGCAGCATACAGTTCGAGCTGTGCGATTGAACGTGGCGGTGGTAGAAAGGGTATGCCAGCGTGAATGATTGGATCGGCAAAACGCAGTTCCGGTTCATACTGACTGATCGCAGCGGCCAGTTGGTACCGCTCGATACCACTGGTAATTAATACTCGTTTATACCGCAGCAGAGCAGGAATCTGCTGTACTGCCTGCGCAATCGCCCACCGCTCAAGCGTTGCCTTCACGACCCCCCCATCTACTACCGGAGTTCGTTGCGCTTGCGCCGCAATGTGGATCGCCTCTTGATGCGGATAACGAGCGCGACCAATGCGAAAGACCGGTGTCAGCCCCCCAAGACCAATTGCATCGACCTTGCCATCAAACTCGCGTACCAGTGCCATTGCCCGGGCTACATCGCCATTGGTACCGATACGGCGCACCTCGACGTGCTGCCCCAGCACCTGCACAGTGATGTGATAATCACGCTGGGCCGAGCCAAGACTAATACTGACAACTCTTTTCATAGGTGACTCCTCACGCTTATGGCGCCAGTATACCAGATTACCTTGCATCCTTGCACAGATTGCAGCAAGATGATCGTTGTGCAAAAATAGAGCGAGAGGAGAGAGGGAAGAGGAAAAAGAGAAAAGAAACGCGAGCGGAAGGGGCGAGTGCGCAACTGGTTAGCAGCACACTACTTTCCATGCCGACAGTAGCCTACGGTTAGTCGTCCTGTTTTGCGGAGGATGGAGGATATGATGCGCTAGCCGTTTCCTTCCCGTCACCCATCACCCAGCACGAGACGGAAGCTTGCGCACCCAGGAGTTCGGCGATTTCTTACCACTGTCACGTTGTCCGGCGAGCGAAGGCGATCCGAAACTGAGAACACGAAGAGCCAATCCAAACTATCTCGGTTCAAAACGATGAAGGTCGCCCTCACTGTCTCGATGCGACCGCAGCAGCGCCGGAGGTACCGACGGCCATAGTGCCGAGGTAGGACACAGCAGTCACCATAGGGAACGAGACGCGATACGGAGTCGGAGGTAGGGTCGCAACGGCGCTGCGCCTCTATCCCCTCCGCCGATAGTGGCGAGACAATGTGTGCTCGATGGTGGCGATGCGAAGTGGACGGTGTAAATATGGTCTGTGCACTGGGTGAGGGGTTCCTGGTCGGAGCACGGCGGCACTGTGCCCCTGCTGACAAGGGTTCATCTGTGGTTGACGTGACGATACGATATTTGGATAAGCTCTAAAAACCCCTCCTTGCCAAGATGGCCGGGATTAGTGCCTCCTTGGGCTGTGGTATAATGTTGAACGAAACTAGTGATTTGAAAGATGTTGTGTCACTGATGATACCCGCAGCAGACGTTATCGACCAGATTGCCCTTGAGAAACTGAGTCGCCTCCTCGCCGACAATCTTGATTTCCATGATCAGGACAGCAGATACGCATCACACAGCTTTCACGCATTTCCTGCCAAGTTTCCACCGCAGCTTCCTGCAAAATTCATTCAGTCGTTAACGAAGCCAGGCGAAACAGTTCTCGATCCGATGATGGGTTCGGGAACCACTGTCCTTGAAGCCTTTTTACTGGGAAGAAAAGCCATTGGATTCGATATTGACCCACTTGCTCTGTTACTGACGAAAACCAAGATAACTCCTATCCATCCACACCAGGTACTAGTGTTGGGAAGAGAAATCGTTCATCGTGCAAAGATTTCATTCCACGAGCGAAGGAACGAAATCGAATACGAATTGAACACCTTTTGGGATGAAGAAACGAAAGACTTTATCAATTACTGGTTTGCGAAAGACGTTCAAATTGCGCTCAAAGCGATTTTAAACGAGATAGAAAAAGTCGATAATGAAGATATAAAAGATTTTTTCAAATTATCATTCTCGGCAATTATCATTACTAAATCGGGAGGGGTTTCGCTCGCACTTGATCTTGCCCACACAAGACCTCACAGAGTGGAACGAGCTTTGGATTGGAATGGCAATATTGTTTGTGATTTCAGCCGTGAACATGGTCATACAAAAAAAGTTCGTTCAAAGAAAATTCGTTCTCCCTTTGAAGAGTTCGAGCGCAGATATATGCAAAACGTGAGAGCTTTTCGTGAAATAGGTTTTTTTACCGATCAGATAAACATGTTTGAATATTTTGATAAACCTGTGTCGAGACTCAAACCCTATGTTGCTATCGGAAATGCGCAGCGCATTCCCGTAAGTTCGTCGAGCGTTGATCTTATTGTTACTTCGCCCCCCTATGCCTCAAATGCTATCGATTATATGCGTGCGCATAAATTTTCCCTTGTCTGGTTTGGTTATACCATCGCTGAGCTTACGACTCACAGAAGACAATACATTGGTGCTGAAGGAACGAAAGATGTTCTACTACATAACCTTCCACCGAACACAATGGATACTATTGAAAGATTATCTTTGAAAGATAGAAAAAAAGGGCTAGTTCTTCATAGATATTATTCAGAAATGAAGAATGTCTTATCAGAGATGTTTCGAGTGTTGAAACCGAGAGGAACAGCAGTTTTCGTTGTAGGAAACTCAAACATCCGTGGGCAGGATGTAAGCATTCCTGAATGTCTCTGTGAAATTGGTACGTCTCTTGGATTTCTGGTGCCGGGTATTGGCATTCGCCGGTTAGATAGAAATCGACGTATGATGCCTACCAGCACAACTGTCAATAACGAATCTCAAATACAGCAGAGAATGCACGAAGAATATGTGATTGGATTTTATAAACCTCTCAGAATACAAGACCTATGAACTTCTTTGATTTGCGAAAGAAGTATCACGAGCGGATCTGTGCACAGATTGTCTGGATAAAACCTGGAGGATCCTACCCAAACTTTGCCGACGCAAGCAGCAGGTCGAGCAAAGACATTGCATCCGCTGTTCTGCAAGAAATGGGGTGTCGTGTCTTCAGACAAGACCCCATTTCCGATCAACAAACCGGTAAGCTATTTGAAGAGGTTACGAAGGATTTTATTTCAGAGGCTTTTAGTCTCCTCAATCATTTGAGACCTGGAAAATGGATTTTCTCATCTGAAACTATATCAAACTTTGATCAATATGAGCATTTAGCAGATATTGAAAGAATAGTACGTGCAAATAGAGAACTCGCTTCTATTTTTGGAGTAGACTATATTATTAAACCCGACATCATCATAGCCAGAGTCCCCGTTTCGGATGCTGAGATTAATGCGGAAGAAACACTTTTAGACCCCGATCAAGCTATAGTAAAGTATTCTCCTCTCAGGTCGAAGAAAGAAGGCTCAAAACCAATTCTTCACGCTAGCATTTCTTGCAAGTGAACAATAAGGAGTGATAGAAGTCAGAACATCAGAACAGAGGCGATGAATTTGATCCGGAATCGTAAAGGTCACACCCCACACATTGTTGCAGTTACTGCTGAACCACTACCAACACGTATTGCATCTCTGGCTCTCGGAACCGGTGATCTAGACTGTGTGTATCATATCGCACTCCACGAACTGGAAATTGTAGTTATGTCCAACAAAGATCAGCACGAGATGCTGCGGAGCCTGATTGATGGTAAACGATTGCGCGACATTATTGATCTGCCATTCGATCTGGCAATATAGGCATGCAGCAATAGCGAAGAGAGGCGTTAGAATGCAACTTACCAATCTGTTCTCAAATGTGCCATCAGACAGATACTAAGGTAATGATACTCACGACGTTCAATCGTATTGATCCCCCTTCGCGGGTGAAGACCAATCTGTTAGCTCCGCAGCTATCTGACCGTAGCAATGTGAGATTCCTATAAGCGGATCATACCGGCCAGTTTTAAAACACGTATGACTGTTACATCCGGCCACTGCATCATCGGCTCGGATTGCCAAATCTATCCATCCTTAGCATACTACCGACGAAGATCGCTAGCCGTCCGTCGCGTCCATACCTTCGTACCATTTCCCCTCACTCAATGCTCTGCAAAAATTCGCCAGCACACCACCCTTCGATACCTGCACTTCGCACCTGCCACCAGGTCAGGCCATCACGTTCAAGTGGACCAGCGATTACTTCAACTTCAGTTCCCGGTGCCAGAATGACTTGAATGGCAGCGTTGATCCCCGGCTCAACCCGCAGATTGAGGGCAGGGATGTCGCGGCTGACAATAGCTTTCCTGCCAACTGAAAGACCACCCGGTACAGCGGTTGACGAGCCTTCTGTTAGCCCAGAACTCCCCGACGATGTCGGTACCGGCGCCGATGTTGGTAACGCTACCGAAGTTTCCGTTGCTAGCGATACCTGTTCGGTTGGAAGTGGTGATACACCAACTAGCGGTACCGTTGGCAATGTTTGAGGGGCCGGATTTTGGATCAATAACGCAACGGCTATCCCAATGATGAAAATGCTGACCACGATCAGCACCGGGGCAACCCATGATGGAACGACCGGTACCCGTGTGGCAGAAGTTGTGCTGTACTGGTCACCGAGTGAACGAATACGTTGTGCTTCGTCATAGAGCGTATGGCGGTCACGCAGGCGCACCCGTACCGGCGCATCGTCGGGTAACGTCGTTTGCGCACGCATCGGCTGGGTTGGCCGTGAGCGCGATGGTTGCTCGGCAGGTGGCAGTACCTGGATACCATACCGTGGCAAAATGATCGCTGCCAGACGTTGGTACGCCGCCAGAGTCTCACCGGTCACCGCGAGATGTTCACCACGAGCGATGCGACCACGTAACCGGTGCAGACGTCGCACTGCATCAGCCTCTTCAGCGCTCAGAGGCACCTGAGACAGTTCTTGCATTGCCTCCAGGACTCCAGCAAACGAACCAAGTGCCACCGGAGAGCCGATCCGTAGCAAGTGTGCCCGTAGAGTATCCTCGATTGCGCCGTGAATGCTGAGTAACGCCAGCTCCGGCACCTCGCGCCGTGCCCGCGCTAAGGTATATTTTTCCCGCGCCGACTCCATTAACGTTAATGGATTCAGCGCGGCAGACTCATCGCCGGTTAGGGTCATTGCAGCTCTGCCTCTAACAACTCACGTACTCGCTGGGCGTTGGCCTGGCCTTTGGTTGCCCGCATAACCATGCCCACTAAAAACTGAATTGCCGTCGTCTTCCCCTTGCGGTACTCGGCAATCGCTTTAGCAGCTTTTTCATCGGCCAGTGCTGCACGTACCGCTGCCAGCAACGCATCATCATCGCTGATCTGGGTCAGCCCTCGTTCTGCAACCAGGATTTCTGGGTCAGCGCCGGTATTGAACACCTCTTCAAACAATTGCTTAGCAACGGCACGGGTAATCGTTCCACGCTGCACCAGATCGATGAGCGCAGCCAACCGCTGCACCGGCATCCGTTCAATGAGCGCTGTTGGTGGCTCACCCCGATCTTTCAACAGGCGAAAGCCTTCGTTCAACACCCAGTTAGCAACCTCTTTCGCACCGTCAGGTCGCTGAACGGCAGCAACGGCAGCCTCATAGTAATCGGCAATCGGTCGCTCTTGCGTCAGCAAGTCGGCGTCCTGCCATGACAGGCCGTAAGTCTCCATTAAGCGCATGCGTCGGGCGTCGGGCAATTCAGGCAGTTCAGCCTTCCGCGCAGCGATCCAATCGGGAGAAAGCACCAGCGGCGGAATATCAGGTTCAGGGAAATAGCGGTAATCGTGAGCGTACTCCTTTGAGCGTTGCCCCTCGGTCCGACCAAGATCCTCGCGCCAGCCGCGCGTTTCTTGTTCAACTACACCGCCAGCTTCCAGAATGCGAATCTGGCGTTCGATCTCGTAGGCCAGCGCTCGTTCAACAAAACGGAACGAATTAATATTCTTGATCTCGACCTTAGCGCCAAAACGATCAGAATCGGCACGGCGTACACTCACATTCGCATCACAGCGTAAAGCACCCTCTTCAAGATTTCCGCTGTTGGCGCCGATCCAGACCAGAATCTGCCGAATCTTCTCAAACGTTAACCGTGCCTCTTCAGGAGTGCGAATATCGGGACGGGTGACGATTTCCATCAGCGGCATTCCACTGCGGTTGTAATCGATTAGCGAAGAACCATCAGGACTGTGGATCAGGCGTCCGGTATCTTCCTCGATGTGGAGACGCTCGATGCCGATCCGCCGCACTTCACCGGCAGCCGTCCGAATTTCGATGGCGCCATCGCTACACAGCGGCTCATCATATTGGGTGATCTGAAAACCCTTTGGTAGGTCGGGATAGGGGTACGATTTGCGGGCAAAGATCGAGCGTTCGTTGATCCGACACCCCAGGGCCAATCCGCAGAGTGCAGCTAATTCCACTGCGCGAGCATTCAGCACCGGTAGCGCGCCTGGTAAACCAAGACTCACAACGGACACTCGCGTGTTTGGCGGCGCACCGGCATAATCGGTACTACATCCATCAAACATCTTTGAGAGCGTGCGCACATGCGCATGAATTTCAAGGCCAATTGTGGCGATATACTCTGTCATAGACTTCCTCGTGTTATGGTACATCGCCTCTATTGTACCCGTTTTTTCTACCTGTGACGCGAACGATGACACGCAAACAAAACCATTAGTCAGGGAGGGAGTATCTTATCAGGCGGCCCAAAATTGAGTCAAAAATTAGTATTGACACTGCATATTATCGTGTGATATACTCAGCACGCCAATTGAGAAGTTGCTCCCTGGTAGGCGCGGCTTCACACAAACACAGGTTACTGCTCCGACCCGTCGAAAGACGCTTAGGGGTATACAGCAAGCTCGGCTTAAGGGCTTTGCCAAAGTAACTACGCCTTGGCCGTTACGTTGTGTGATAGCTTAAGATCAACCGGAGGGGGAGTGTTCGCACAAGCGTTCAATCCCTCTGATGCAATCAGAGGGTTTTTTGTTCGAGGTGTATATGGACGACGGTAGTCATCGTAGTCAGCGGCGCCGCGCCGCAATAACAATCCAGACGCATCGCCCTCTCGCCAGTATCTTATAGCCTTCACTGTCATCCCTCCTGATACCCTGGCGAGACGGGTTCGCCAGGGTTGTTTGTTGAGCGCAAGCCCGATGGATACGCACCAACGTATCTGCATCCTTCCTTCTTCGGCGTTGCGCTGCTGTCTCTCCAGTTTCTGATAACAATCTGCGATTGTACGTTGCAATCGTCTGCCCGTCATCCGCAGACGAAGGGAGAGCGTTTGCTCTCTATCAGGCGTGCATATCGGTCGGCGCCGATCATCTGATCGTGCGCAAGGTTTATTGTGCTTTTCAGCAAACCACTTGGGCAGCTTTTTTCGATTTGAAGGCGAGAGGAGGAACCCACAATGCTGACCATTCGCTGGACGTTGGATCAGGAGGGACGGCTGGTTATGACTTTTGTTCGCCTGAACAAACCGTATCCCCGCCTTGCGTATGCCGAAGTACGACAGGTGATCCAGAAGAATGCTCTTGCGCAGAACGGTTCAACACCGGACGGTGTGACGACCAATGATCGACTGACAACGCAGACGCCGGATTCCGATTCGGATCGGAGTTACCAGCACCATCTGATTACTAAATGCAATTCACAGGTCATTACTGCCGGAGGAGCCGGGGAATAGAAGATGAGGAAATGCCATGTTGCCAATGGTCTACATGCAAGATCGGGTAGTGATTCGCTGGTTACTGATCGAAGCAGTGCAGCGGGCATGGATGCACCATCAAACTATTGCGACACTCTACCAGCGCCTCGCTGCCCGATCATCTGACGAACAAGGTGCGCGGTTGCTGGCGCAAATGGCGACGACAAAAGTACGTCAACAGCAGCGTTACGAACGGATACTGCTGCGGCTCAACGCACCGCTTCCCCGGACGAAGAGCAGTCTTTTCGACCAGTTCCTCATCTGGTTGTTGCCACATTGTGGTCTTGCAGTCACCCTACACTGGGCTGCGTGGATCGAGCAGCGCGATAAACAAGCGATTCTCGAGACGATACTCCTTCTGCGCAGCTTTCGGTAAATCGTGCCGGAGGTACGAATTCTCCCGACAACTATGACGGTATGTTCGATACTGAAATCTTGTTTCGCCAGCTTTAACGCCATCAGGAGGATACCTATGCGCGCTACGTTTCCTGATACTGGAGTGCTGCGCCCCCGCTTCAGACTGACATCCTGGGACATTGTGGTCATCCCGCTCGTGATCGTAGCAATCTTACTATTGACGATTGCATTTCAGGGCGCATCACAACCATTCAACGAGACGACACCTGATCTGACAGTTTCACTGAATCCGGCCAACCTGCCCTATTACGGGTTACGAACAGTGTTCCGCATGTTTCTTGCCGTGCTGTTGAGCCTGCTATTTACGTTTACCGTAGCAACGCTGGCAGCCAAGTCACGGCGCGCCGAGATCGTTATCATTCCAACGTTGGATTTTCTCCAGTCGTTGCCGATCCTCGGCTTTCTAACGGTCACTACATCTATTTTTCTAGGAGTATTTCGCGGTAACCTGCTCGGTCTGGAGGCGGCCAGTATCTTTGCGATCTTTACGTCACAGGTCTGGAATATGGCCTTTAGCTTCTATCACTCGTTGATCACTACACCCAGAGAGCTACAAGAGGCTGCTGCCGTGTTACGGCTCTCGCCGTGGAAAAAGTTTTGGAGGCTGGAAGTACCGTTTGCTATACCCAGTCTGGTATGGAACACAATGATGTCGGTGTCGGGTGGATGGTTCTTTGTAGTCGCTTCAGAGGTTATCTCGGTCGTTGGACGCGACAACGATCAGTATTTGCCCGGCGTCGGCTCATATATCGCACTGGCGATTGAGCAGGCTGATGTTGCGGCGATGGTCTATGCTGGCCTGACATTGCTGATAATCATCCTGATCTACGACCAGTTGATTTTCCGTCCTATTGTCGCCTGGTCTGAGAAATTCAAGTTTGAGCAGTCTGAGGCACAGGAAATCGCACAATCGTGGATGTTGCGTTTGTTGCAGCGGTCGGGGATCGCCAGCAGCCTGGGTATGCTTGGCACGACGATCCGCCAGATGCTTCCGGTTCGTCTTGCAGCTAATCATCCTGGCCCACGTGTCGAACCACAACCATCGCCAGGAGCAATTGATCGTGTGATTGACCGGGTCTGGTATGCACTTGTACTTGCAGCAGCGCTCTGGGCAGTATGGTTCCTGGCAACGTATATGTTTGGTCCAGGGTTAGGTTTCGATAATGGTCAAATTCTGGCGGCAAACCCAAATATCAATACCGATCTCAATCCAGAGATTGCCCGCCGTTTTGCTGCGGTCGGAGTCACGGTCAACCCCGATCACACGGTCTGGCTGTCGGATGTGTGCGCAGCGACCGCAGACGGGACGAGAGTCAGTGCGGAGATGACGGAAGTGCTGCGCGATGAGCGCGTCGGCGCGCCGGGCGATCTGGCCGCCGCCTGCGCTATACCCATGGTTCCTGCGGGCAAAGTATCCTGGTCAGAGGTCCTGGAGTGCCTGTGGCTTGGCTTGCTCACGACCATGCGCGTGATCATCTGGATCGGCATCTCGACGCTGGTCTGGACTCCGATTGGAGTCTGGATTGGGTTACGTCCGCGAGTCGCGCAGTTTGTGCAGCCGCTGGCGCAGTTTGCCGCTGCCTTCCCGGCCAACCTGCTCTTTCCGATTGCGGTGGTACTCATTGCTACCTATGCGCTGCCGCAGAACCTGTTTCAAGCACCGCTGATGATTCTGGGAGCACAGTGGTACATCCTGTTCAACGTGATCGCCGGCACGAGTAGCATTCCAAACGATCTGAAAGAGGCTGCCCGGGTGCTTGGTCTGCGAGGATGGGCCTGGTGGCGCAAACTGATCATTCCGGCAATCTTTCCGGCGTTCGTCACTGGTGGAATTACGGCATCGGGCGGTTCCTGGAATGCGTCCATCGTCTCTGAAGTCGTGTCGTGGGGTACAACAACCCTTACCCTACCTGGTTTAGGCGCTTATATCGCCTACTGGAGCACTGGTGAATTCAACCCACACGTTGGACTGGGCATGCTGGTCATGGGATTGCTTGTGCTGGGATTCAACCGCCTGTTCTGGCGCCAGCTCTACATGCTGGCAGAAACTCGCTTCCGTCTGGATTAGCTGAAAGGAGAACCATAATGGCAATGACATTAACATCAAAAACAGCAGCGGTCGCCGGAAAAACGATCCTGAGCGTTCGCAATCTGCATAAAATCTTCAAAACACCTGAAGGCAGCGACCTGGTGGTACTCGACAACATCAATCTGGACCTGGCAGAAGGTGAAATTGTTGCACTGTTAGGACGCTCCGGCTCTGGTAAATCAACGCTGCTCCGTTGTCTGATCGGGTTGATTTCACCATCGAGCGGAGAAGTACGCTATCGCAACCGACTGGTAACCAGTCCGATGCCAGGGATGGCGATGGTTTTCCAATCCTTTGCACTTTTCCCATGGCTGACAGTACTGGAGAACGTGGAACTGGGCCTGGAAACGATGGGAGTGCCAGAGGGTGAGCGCCGTCGGCGAGCACTGGCCGCAATTGATCTGATCGGTCTCGATGGCTTCGAGAGCGCCTATCCGAAAGAACTTTCGGGCGGCATGCGCCAGCGGGTCGGCTTCGCCCGTGCTCTGGTAACGAACCCTGACATCCTGCTAATGGACGAGCCATTCTCAGCGCTTGACGTGCTGACGGCGGAAAACCTGCGTACCGAGTTGCTTGATCTCTGGGAAACACGACGGATTCCTACAAAAGCAATTCTGATGGTGACACATAACATTGAAGAAGCAGTTCTGATGGCTGACCGGGTGCTCATTCTCAGTTCCAATCCCGGACGAATCATCAGCAACGAACAGATTGATTTACCTCGACCACGTGATCGCAATGATTCTGCATTTCTCGCCAGGGTCGAGACAATCTATCGGGCAATGACGACCCCGATAGCAACAGTTGTTGGCGCCGTCGGTGTTGAGAGCGAGCATACGAGCTTGGGAATGCGTCTGCCGGAAGCAGACGTAGCGCAAATCATCGGTCTCATCGAACAGGTAGAATCAGGTTCAGGACAGGGACGTGGCGATCTGCCAGCATTGGCTGCAGGTATGCAACTCGACGTGGATGACCTGTTCCCGCTTATCGATGCAGCCGAGTTACTGGGCTTTGCACAGATTCGCGAGGGGGATATTAACCTGTTGCCGGAAGGTGTGAAACTGGCCCGGAGCGATATTCAGGAACGGAAAGTGATCTTTGCTGAACACCTGATTAACCGCGTTCCGTTGATAGCACACATCCGGCGTGTCCTCTCCACACGCCCCGACCACCGTGCGCCCCGTGAAAGATTCCTCACGGAGCTGGAAGATTTTATGGGTACCGAAGAGGCTACCCGTACCCTTGATACTGCAATTGAATGGGGACGTTATGCCGAACTGTTTGAGTATGACGCACGAGAGGGACGGCTCCGGTTGCCGGAGAATGGCGGATGACGCCGTTCGATTTTATGGCGATGAGGTTTATCGGGTTTATACTGATACACATCGGTAGAGCCTGATCAAAAACTTCGATATGATGTGCTGGCATTCGTCACATACGATCCGACGCAATCATCGAGTGATCAATCCAGTCATCGGATGATGGTGATCCGCTGTCGCTGGTGGGTGCGGCGCCAATCAGGGTGATCGTATTGACATCGTCGCTCCAATCGTTCCCATTGCATCGTCCGTATCAATTGGGTCAACGGATGGACGGGATTGGCGGGATGGACGGACAGTAGGGGCGAAAAAAATTTTTCACCCCTACCGTTCATCGTCCGTTTCAGCATTGCACCTGCCCTGTACCCATTCCGGCGTCCGGCACCACGTGGTTGGCATCATACCCATCGGCGCCCACTTGTGGGCACTGCCTAGGCACGACCATCGGCAGTATGATGCGGCGACGAACCGCGATCTTTGATTACGCTCTTATAGCATAATGCCGCACCGTTGTATAACCTTCGTGTCAGGAGGGTAAACTGCCTGCACGTATCCTATGCGTCACTGCCGGTTAACTGTTCTGAATTTCGCCAGAACCCATGTTCCGAGAGAGAGTTCTAGTCATCGAAACGCTGCAATTGCTACTTGTTACGACATCATGCCCGTCATTAGTGCTGTACTTTGGGTCGTAAGCAATCACTTCAGTCGTTGCTGAATGCAACTTTCGGTATTGTTGGGTTAAATCATCGATTATCATAAAATCGTGAGGTCCTCGCATAGTATCAGCAGGTCGTGGCCTATAGCAGTACTCCGAGGTAGAGGAGAGACACTAATGCAAGACGTAGTCATCGAGTTAGTGCGCTTACTTGGACCGGCTAATTTCGACTTGATTTTTCGGCTCATTCTGACCATGATCCTCTGCGGATTAATCGGTCTCGAACGCTCGAATCACGAGCGAGCGAGCGGTTTCCGTCCCCATATTCTGGTCGGTTTAGGAGCCTGTATGGTAACGATGGCGGGTGCATACGGCTTTCCCGAACTAACCGGTGAGCGCGATGCACTGCGAGTTGCCAGTTATGTTGTTTCAGGGATTGGATTCCTTGGTGCTGGTGCAATCCTGCGGCACGGAACGACGGTGCGTGGTCTGACGACAGCAGCCACATTGTGGGGATGTGCCGGTATTGGTGTGACTGTAGCAACGGGATTAGGTTGGTTAGCAATTGTCAGCACAGTTCTCTTTCTTTTCACACTGATGATACTTGAATGGCTCGAAGCCAAGCTCAATTTTGGTCGTCCGGTGAGTCGATTGCGTATTCATCTGCACGATGACAATCGTGCTGTTGGAAAGGCACTTAATGCGCTTGCCCGTCTCGGAGCACCGGTTAAACGTGCGACGGTCTTACCTGGCGCCGGAACCTCGGCGTTGCTTGATGTTGAACTCGCACGAGCACTTACTGCCGAACAGGCGCCGCTTCTGGCGAAGCAATTGTTGACCCTCAAAAAGTACGTTGCTCAAGTAGATACAACTGTCGCACCGTTGGATGAACCTGCAGATGATGAGGAGCCGGCGGAGATGCGGGATAAGGTGGTACCGCTCAACCTTAGTGACGACGATATTCTGCGTGATCTCAACGATCAGGACGAGAAAGAGAAAATGTCGTCGCCACGAGCCTGAAGCCATATTCAGATAAGCGTGATGTAGCTTGCAGCATTTCCCTGCTGGACGGTAGTATGTACTATACCATCATAACAGCGGGATAGTGCTGCTATGCTCCTTCTACCATTCACGAACCGGGAAGTACTAGAACGACATCCTGCCCATCTTACGGATATGCTGCACTGATCCAAAGAGACAGCACTCACTCCTCAGCAGGTTCAATTCCGAGTGCCCGCAGTTGAGCAGCTAACCGCTCGGCGCGTTGACGTTCCTGCTCGGCGCGTTGACGTTCCTGCTCAGCGCGTTGACGCTCCTGCTCAGCGCGCTGGCGTTCCTGCTCGGCTTGTGCCTGTAGCTCAACGAAGCTTACGAATGGGCGGCCATCCGGCCAGTGCAGTTGCATTCCCTGATCAGTGCGAACAAACCGGATTCCCAACCGCGGACTGACCCAACCATCAAGTTCTTGAATCACTCGTAACCGCCCATCACGCCGCTGCCAGCCACTCATATCCCCACGGTCAGGATCGTACAGATAATACTCTTCAACCCCGTATGTATCGTAGAACTCCTGCTTAGCCGCCAGTTCGGTCAACGTATTACTTGGCGATAACACCTCAAACACGACTTGGGGTGCAATTCCGTCTTCCTCCCATTGGCGATACGAACCGCGATCACCTTTCGGTCGCCCAAAAACAACCATCACATCAGGCGCACGGCGAATGTCAGGCCGACCTTCGACGGGGTACCAGAGCAGGTCGCCGGCGACAAAAACATCATCCCGTTCCCGAAAGATGGCATCGAGATTACCCTGAATGGTGACGATTGCCCGGAATTGTTTCGTATTGTCGGCCATCGGCATACCATCACTGTCGGGGTAGACGATTGGTGTGGTCATCACGGTTTGACTACTCATCATCCACCTCCCTGAAAGAACGAACTTTTGTTCTACATCCTATCATTCTTCGTGTTACCCGTCAAGCCCATCTGCCTGGGTTGCAGAGATTTTCAACGTTTTACCTGATCCTGTAGTGGGATTGAAGAGAGACAAGAGCGGAGTGAGCAACCTGTGGAGCGTGCGGTGGCTATGGTCAGTCCCCCGTTCTCGCGCCAATGATGCGGTCAGCGCTGTTGAAGATCGGGTATAGACGCCGCTCCGACGGTCGGTGACGGACCTGAGCGACGAGTCTTGGGCATTCCCATTTTGGAAGTCCAGGGTTCGTGCTGCGGAATGTGCCCGGCATCCCTCGTTCGCCCAATCGCTTCTTCTCTCCCTTTTTTCCTGCTTGACATCACCTCGACATAGACTGTTTCTTTCTCTGGTATAATAACCAACGGAAATGTTTTCCGCATGATGAAAGGAGGGTTTCATGAACACCCAACCACTCCCCGCCGGAGTCACGATTACCGCTCCGATAACACCCGCATACGCAGAAATACTTACTCCCGAAGCTCTCGAGTTCCTGGCCACGCTTCACCGCCGCTTCAACGGCCGTCGTCTTGAATTACTCGCCCGTCGTGCTGAGCGGCAACGCGCCCTTGATGCTGGTGAGCGACCTGATTTTCTCGCTGAAACTTCCCATATCCGCGAGAGTGATTGGACAATCGCGCCTATTCCACACCAGATCAAAGACCGCCGGGTTGAAATTACTGGTCCGGTTGACCGTAAGATGATTATCAATGCGCTCAATTCCGGGGCAAAGGTGTTTATGGCCGATTTCGAAGATGCCAATACCCCGACCTGGGAGAACCAGATCGAAGGTCAGATCAATCTGCGTGATACTCTCCGTCGTACCATTACCTACACGAGTCCCGAAGGTAAGTACTACGCCCTCAACGACAATCCGGCAATCCTGTTTGTACGGCCCCGTGGCTGGCATCTCAACGAAAAGCACATGCTGGTTGATGGCGAACCGATTTCTGGTTCGATCTTCGACTTCGGCCTCTACTTTTTCCATAATGCCCAGACCGCAATTGACATCCAAGGTGGCCCCTATTTCTACCTGCCCAAGCTTGAGAGTCATCTTGAAGCACGACTGTGGAACGATATCTTTGTGCTGGCTCAAGAGCTGCGTGGTATTCCACGTGGTACGATCAAGGCTACTGTCTTGATCGAAACCATTCTCGCCGCCTTCGAGATGGACGAAATTCTCTACGAGCTGCGTGAGCACTCGGCCGGTCTGAATTGTGGACGCTGGGACTATATCTTCTCGTGTATCAAGAAGTTCCGCAACGATCCTAACTTCTGCCTGGCCGACCGCGCCCTGGTGACGATGACAACACACTTTATGCGTTCGTACTCACTCCTTGCCATCAAGACATGTCATCGCCGCGGTGCGCACGCTATGGGTGGCATGGCCGCTCAGATTCCGATTAAGAATGATCCAGTTGCAAATGAAGCCGCTCTCGCGAAGGTGCGTGCTGACAAAGAGCGTGAAGCGTCCGATGGTCACGATGGTACATGGGTGGCGCACCCCGGTCTGGTACCGGTAGCGATGGAGGTCTTTGACCGCCTGATGCCTGCACCGAATCAGATTGACCGCCAGCGTGACGATGTGCAGGTGACCGCAGCCGACTTGCTGGCCTTTGGGCCGGAACGACCGATTACCGAACAGGGTTTGCGCCTGAACATCAATGTTGGCATTCAGTATCTCGGCGCCTGGCTGGCCGGAAATGGTTGTGTTCCGGTTTTCAACTTAATGGAAGACGCTGCTACCGCTGAAATTTCGCGCGCCCAGATCTGGCAGTGGATCCGTAGCCCGAAGGGTGTGCTCGAGGATGGTCGCAAGGTTACGGTGGAACTCTTCCGTCAGATGCTGCCCGAAGAGTTGGCGAAAGTGCGCGAGATTCTCGGCCCTGCCTACGAAGATGGCCGCTATGAAGAAGCCGCCGAGCTGTTTGATGAAATTACAACCGACTCCGAGTTTGTTGAATTTTTGACGCTCCCAGCTTACGAGCGGCTCCCGTAAGATAAGCAGAACCTCCGTTACCGTACCCTGCACTGGGTAGGCAGAGATCATCCCTTTGCCTACCCACATCTACTATCCCTCATAGATCGTCCACTCTTTGCCCACCTTTTGTCAGGTAAATTTCCGCTAGCCATACGCGCCTGCCAGTGTTACAATAAACTCTAACCTGCTGCACGTTTACAGACAAGCACCGCACCTACCGATGTGCAGCCTGCCATAAGCTGGGCGGTGTCAGCGAAGTCACTTGCCCTTACCTGACGAGGTGACGTATGACGAATTATCTGATTGCCGGCGCAGCGGGATACATCGGTTCGCGATTGGCTGCTCGTCTCCTGGCTGCCGGCCATCGCGTGCGCGGTCTTGTCTCTAGCGCCGAAGACCCGATTGTTGAGCGTCTTACAGCGCGCGGCATGGCGGTCTGGATCGGCGATCTTACTCGCCCTGAAACGATTGATGGCATTACCGACGACATAGAAGTTGTTTTCAACCTCACCAATCGGATGCCGATTGATGGCTCAGCGATCCTCCGTTCACTGTACATTGATGGCAACCAACACCTGATCGCAATGTCAGTCCGTGCCCGAACTGTACGTACTTATCTGTGGGCGTCGGGGATTGCTCCTTACGGTGATCAAGGTGAAAGCTGGGTTGATGAAGATAGTCCGATTGCACCCTCGTATCCGCTCGGCACAATACTGGCTACCGCTGAACAGACGGTACTGCAAGCGGTGCGTGCGTATCGTTTCCCGGCCATCATCTTGCGGATGGCGACAGTATACGGCCCTGATCGCGATCCTCTCGAAGCGATTGCCAGCGGTCAGTTGACGATTTATGGCAATGGGCGCAATTTTGTCCCCCACATTCACATTGATGATGCGCTGGAAGTGCTTGTGCGTGCTGCCGAGGTAGGTCAGATCGGCGCTATTTACAATGTCGGCGACGATGAACCACTCCGTTTGATTGAAATTGTCAGTGAGGTACGTCGCCGTCTCGGTATGTTACCGCCACGTACCTTCGATCCCAGCATCGGTATCCGTGCCGGTCTTGATCGCTCGGTTATCGGAGCGTTGACTTCTTCAGTGCGACTAAGTAACGCTCGCATGCGTCATGATCTGGGCATCGATCTTCGTTATCCCAGCTTGCGCTACTGGATCGATGAACGCTTACCACTCGAGCTAGAGGTTAGTGTGTAGCTGAAAAATGAGTGCGCTGCCTAGATCGTTCCGTGGGGCGGGTTGCCAAGCTTCCCGCCCCGGTGTACCTAATCGTTCGCCTGCACCTATTCTTTCTATGATTGCCAGACCCCGCTGTGGTGGTCGGTATGACTATTTCTGTTCACCCTGTGCGGCGCGTCATCCACCAACTGTAGCCACCACGCCAGATCACGAGCAAGATGGCCACTGTCAGGAACGTAACCAGCGCAAAACTGAACGGGCTTGGCCGTCCAAGTTGAAACCACCGCAAACCGAGACCCACCGGCAAGGCGATCAGCCAGGCTAGCAGTGTGAGCCTGATCATGCGCGAGGGCGGGTGTTGGCGAAAGACACCGATCCACGGCGCAACCAGCAGCCAGCTCAGGAAAAATGGGAACGCTACGCGCACTGCTGCCAGCAGCGGATGCTCATCGACCAGACCATGCGAACTGCGGCCGAGTAAGGCAAAGATCAGAAAGACCAACCCATCCCCACCAACCATAATCCCCTGTTGCAACCACGAATGCTCACCCGTTTTATACGTTAACTTTGCCATAGGATCGTGCCTTTTCTCTTTGACGAGCGAACTGACAGCTCTGGCTTCAGACAAAACTATTGTAACTCCTCCTGCCGCAGCACCTGCAATTGCCGCACCAACCCTTGTTGTTGCCAGTTAGCCAGGCGTAATCGTAAAGCAAGGGCAGTGGCTATATTCCACAGCACCGCATTCCCGAGCGCAGGATCATCTTCAGCCAGTGCCCGTAGTCGTTCCCGTCGCAATGCCAGCAGGGTCACCCCATCTTCACCGGCCCGCAGATCAGCACTCCGCCTGCCACCATCGAGTAACGACATCTCGCCAGTAATTTGCCCACTGACAACAGTCATCAACAAGCGCTGGCTATCGGGATCACCTTCTATCGGCGGACTCCAGATCTCTAATGATCCTTCTTGCACCAGATACAGATCGGTTGACTCCTGATTTGTCCGATCCACCAGTGTCCCTGGTGCGTAGCGTCGGCGCTCTAAATGGGCCGCCAGCCGGACACGCTGCGCAAGGTTTAAGCCATTACCAATTTGCGAATTCGCGAGAAACTCGGCGATCTGGGTCGTCACTTCTGCCGGTTGCACTAACACATCCGGTTCGCCGATAATTGACGGTAATCCCAGGTAACTGGCAATATAGCGCATTGTCACTTCTGGTGTCTCGAAATGTGGCCAGTGACCCGCTTTCGGAATGATGCGGAGATCGGCAGAAGTCCACTCATCGGCAATGACACCAGCATCGCGCAAAGGCACCGTATTGTCTTCTGCCCCCCAGATGACTAACGCTGGCGTCTCAAGCTCACGTAACCGCCCACTTAAGTCCTGATTGCGCATCGCAACGAAACATTCAGCCCGTACCCGACCCTGCCCAGGTCGGCGAGCATCAGCGCGCAGGCGCAAGTAATCGGCTTCACTGATTGCTGAACGCTCGGCAAATGACGCCGGTTTCATTAGGCTATCGGTGACGTACAGCATCGATGGTTCAAGCAACGAAAGAAACCGATCCAGGAGCGGAATACGCTCGATCATCGTGATCGGTGAGACGAATGTATTGATCCAGAACGATAAACGACCAGAGATGGTTGGACAGAGGAGGACCATCCGATCAACCAGTTGCGGAACCTGCAATGCAAGCGTGGCGCTGATCATGCCACCCATTGAGTGACCAACTAACACTGCCGGGTGCTCGCTCAAGCCGGTGATCAGGCGACCAATAATCTGCGCATATCGCCCAATGGTAGCCCGTTCACGCAGTGGTGGTGACTCACCATAGCCGGGAAGATCAACAGCTACACAGCGGAAACGACGGCTCAGTATGGGAATCAGTGGTGACATTGCAAATGATGAACTTGACCAGCCATGAATGAGCACGGCCAGTTGCGCATGACGCGGCCCGACATCAATCGCATGAATCTGTGCACCGTCAATTGAAAAGATTTCCATACCTCATTCCCGCTGCGCAGCTCGCTAGTTTAGTGGTATCATACCAATAACTATACCCTTTCGTCTACGAGTCATTGTGCCGAACAAGCGACCATTTGTAGATTACGAAACGTTTGCGAATGAGCGAACTCTCAAACTCTCAAACGGCGCCACCCCTCTATATCGTGTCTGGTGGTGCGGGCGCGGTTGGTGAACAGGTTGCTCGCCTGACACTTTCCCAATTTGAAGGAGCTGAAGTTCCACTCATCATCGTGCCTAATGTCCGCGATCTGAATCAGATTACCGAAGTCGTAACACAGGCTGCCCAAAACAATGGCACGATTTTACATACGCTGATGGAACCGGTGCTGCGACGTGAACTGATGCGCCTGGCCCGCGAAATGGGGGTAGCCGAAATCGATCTGGTGGGAAGTGTCCTGTCACGATTAGCGACCGTCTTGCAAAAAGAGCCGATTGGCAAGCCAGGGTTGTATCAGCCGCGCCGTTCGACCTATTTTGAACGGTTGGAGGCAATTGAATACACCGTTGCCCATGACGACGGCAACAAACCACACGAACTCCATCAGGCCGATATTGTACTGGTTGGGATTTCGCGTGTCGGCAAAACCCCGCTCAGTATGTATCTGGCAGTGTTGGGGTGGAAAGTCGCCAATGTGCCGCTGGTACGCAATATTCCGCTCCCTGAGACCTTGTTTCAGATTGATCGACGGCGAGTGATCGGGTTAATCGTCGAAGCCGAGCAGATTGCTGCCCGTCGGCGCTGGCGCCAACGCCGCATGGGTGTCAACCTCGGTGGCACATACACCAATCTCGAAGCAGCCCACGAGGAAGTGGAATGGGCCAGACAAACATTCCGCAAGAATGGTTGGACGACGATTGATGTTACCGATAAATCGATTGAAGAGAGCGCCGATGAAATTATTTGCCTGATTTCACGTCGGTTGAATACACCCTCGTAAGAAGGGAATAGACGATGCACCTGTACTCTGGAAGCGTAAACTGCTGACTCACCTCCCGATCAAAGAGGCGAGAACCTGCCTTGAAAAGTTACATCATAACCTGATCAACTAAGAATCCTTCACCGAGTGGATCACGCGGATCAATGACAAATTCACTGCGACCGGTAATGAAAGCTCTCCCGCTCACTTCGGGAATAATAGCCGGATATGAGCCGATCTGGGTCTGTGCGACAACTCGCCCACTGAAGATACTACGCCGACCGAGAATACTTTCCACGGCTATCGTCTGATCAAGCTCGATCTCACCTCTGGCATAGTGAATTGCCAGACGTGCCGAGACACCAGTTCCCGTTGGTGAGCGATCAACTTCGGCATTGGCAAAGACGCAGATGTTGCGACTGTGATGAGTAGGGTCTTCAGCGTTATCGGTCAAGATAGTTCCGTACAGAAAGCTCAGATCAGGTTCATACGGATGCTGAACTGGTAATACGGCATTGACGGCTTGTTTGATCGCTTCGCCTGCCGCAACAAGTGCTGCCGTTTGTGTCGGCTCAACGCGCAAACCAAGCTGTGCCGCGGGAAGTACAGCGTAAAACGCACCACCCCAGGCAATATCGCACGTGACCTGACCGTAGCCTGGCACATCGATGACGAGATCGCGCCTGTACACAAATGATGGAACATTGCGGAACGACACCCTTGTCACATGGCCCTGCTCAATATCTGCCGTTGCGTGAACTAACCCAGCGGGAGTGTCGAGCGTCACTGAAGCATGGTGGTCATTTCCCTTCACCGCACCGCTCTCAACGAGCACGGTAACCAGTGCGATCACGCCATGGCCGCACATCGTGCTGTAACCCTCATTGTGCATAAATAGCACGCCGAGATCAGCTTCGGCACTTACCGGAGGTGTGATTACACAACCATACATGTTGTAGTGTCCGCGCGGTTCCCACATCAAAGCCCGTCGAATATAATCAAAGTGGTCGCGCATGAAGCGACGCCGTTCTAGCATCGTGTGGCCGACAAGTTCTGGTAACCCTGCAGTCACAATACGCAATGGCTCACCAGCAGCGTGGGCATCGATGGTCCTTAACTGTATCGTACCGACAGGTAATCGGATGCGTTCCCAATCGAGTTGCATAGGCTAGCTTTTCCTTTCTTTTTGAAAACATTATACGTCACCGGACGGGCTTGAGATTCACACTCCCATTATCAGTAAGGTCGCAGGCAGCAACGTATCCACCTATTCCCCTCTTCGCTATCACTACCTGGTAAAACGTTGACGTGCCTTAGCGCTCGGTATAGGCTGCCTGCCCATTCCCAACATCGTCCTCATCTTTTGACAGTTGCGATACAGCGCGGTATAGTTGCGTTATCTACAATTGCGTTCTTAGATCAGCGTCGTACCATGGGGGTGCGACCAAACCGGCCAACTGAAAAATTTGTTTTGAGACTACTTCCGAGTTGTTCCGGGGAAGGGAGCACTTTCTAGCGTGCGCAGCTATCACGATTTCAACAAAAGACGCATTAGGGAGGAACCAGATTATGACAAAGAAATGGGTCTACCTCTTCCGTGAGGGAAACGCTTCAATGCGCGATCTCTTGGGCGGCAAAGGGGCTGGTGTTGCCGAGATGACACGAACCGGGGTGCCGGTGCCGCCGGGTTTTACTATTACAACAGAGGCATGCAATGCCTACTATGAGAACGGCCAACAGTTCCCCGAAGGGATGTGGGAGCAGGTGTTGGAAGGCTTGAAAGACATCGAGGCTCAAACCGGCAAGCGATTCGGTGATCCGTCCAACCCATTGCTGGTATCAGTCCGTTCTGGGGCAAAGTTTTCGATGCCCGGTATGATGGATACCGTGCTGAACCTCGGTTTGAACCAGGAGACCCGTGAAGGATTGGCCCGTCTTACCGATAACCCACGTTTCGCCGCCGATGCCTACCGCCGGTTCGTACAACTCTTCGGCAAGATTGTGCTTGGCGTTGACGGTGACCGCTTCGAGCACGAAATGGAGGAGGCAAAAGGCCACGGGCAACGGCAAGATACCGATCTGACCACCGAGGAACTGCTCGCGCTGGCCGAAAAATTCAAGGCGATTATCAAAGAAGACGTCGGCGTAGATTTTCCCGAAGACCCGTTCGAGCAGTTGCGCGCTGCGATTGCCGCAGTCTTCCGCTCGTGGAACGGTCGCCGTGCCGTCGATTACCGTCGCGTTAACAAGATTCCTGACAATCTAGGTACGGCTGTCAACGTTCAGGCCATGGTCTTCGGCAATATGGGGAACGACTCGGCAACCGGTGTGGCCTTTACCCGCAATCCCAGTACCGGCGACCCCGAAATCTTCGGCGAATATCTGGTAAATGCTCAGGGTGAAGACGTGGTGGCCGGTATCCGCACACCACAGCCTATTAGCAAACTGGCGCAAGAGATGCCAGAGGTGTACGCCCAGTTCCACGAGATTGCCAAGCAGCTTGAACGCCACTACAAAGACATGCAGGACGTTGAGTTTACCATCGAGCGCGGTAAGCTGTGGATGCTTCAAACCCGCACCGGCAAACGCACCGGCGCCGCCGCTGTGAAGATCGCGGTCGATATGGTGCGCGAAGGGTTGATCGATAAGGCAACGGCTGTACAACGGGTTGATCCGCACGCGCTTGATCAATTACTCCACCCCATGATTGATCCCGCTGCGCGTAAAGATGCGCAGCCGTTGACCGTTGGTTTACCAGCGTCACCTGGTGCAGCATCCGGCAAAGCTGTGTTTGATCCCGATGAAGCCGAAGAACTGGCCAGGGCTGGCGAAAAGGTCATTCTGGTACGGATCGAGACGGCACCGGAAGACTTCCATGGTATGGTGGCTGCTCAGGCTATCCTGACAGCACGTGGTGGAATGACCTCACATGCTGCGGTTGTCGCTCGTGGGATGGGCAAACCGTGTGTAGCTGGCGCCGGAGATCTGCGGATCAACTACGCCGAACAGATGATGACGGTCAACGGTACCGTTATTCACAAGGGCGACTGGATTACACTGGATGGCGGCAGTGGCGAGGTCTTCGCAGGCCAGATGCCGACGGTCGAGCCAGAACTCTCCGGCGACTTTGCGACCCTGATGTCGTGGGCCGATGAGTTCCGTAAGCTCGGTGTACGCGCCAACGCCGATATTCCACGCGACGCACGTGTTGCACGTCAATTCGGTGCCGAAGGGATTGGTCTTTGCCGCACTGAGCATATGTTTTTTGAAGGTGATCGCATTGATGCAATGCGCGAGATGATCCTCGCCGATACCCCTGAAGAGCGGCGAGCGGCACTGGCCAAGATCGAACCACTTCAGCAGGGCGACTTCGAGGGTCTGTTCCGCGAAATGGCCGGACTACCGGTGACGATCCGCACCCTTGATCCGCCGCTCCACGAGTTCTTGCCCCACGACGACGAAGAGATTGAGGCACTGGCGACCAAACTCGGCGTTGATCCAAAGAAGGTCAAGGCCCGCGTAGAAAGCCTGCGCGAAGCTAACCCGATGCTGGGCTTCCGTGGCTGCCGTCTGGGCATCCTCTACCCCGAAATCACCGAAATGCAGGCCCGAGCCATCTTCAAGGCAGCGGTAAAGGTGAAATCAGAAGGGATCGACGTCTACCCCGAAGTGATGATCCCGCTGGTTGGCTACGTGAGCGAGCTGAAGCTGCAAGAGGAGATTGTCCGGCGCGTCGCTAGCGAGGTCTTTGCCGAAGCAGGGATCGAAGTTCCCTACCTGGTCGGTACGATGATCGAGTTGCCACGCGCTGCCTTGGTGGCTGATGAAATTGCTCAGGTTGCCGAATTCTTTAGCTTCGGTACGAATGACCTGACGCAAACCACGCTTGGTCTCTCGCGTGATGACTCAGGTCGCTTCCTGCCGATCTACGTCGAAAAGAAGCTGATTCCAGACGATCCGTTCCAGACCATTGATCAGCGCGGCGTCGGGCAACTGGTACAGATCGGCACCGAACGAGGACGATCCACCCGACCAAACCTTAAGGTGGGGATTTGTGGAGAACACGGTGGCGATCCGGCCAGCGTTGAGTTCTTCCATCGGGTTGGGCTTAATTATGTCAGTTGTTCGCCCTACCGTGTACCGATCGCCCGCCTGGCTGCCGCCCAGGCTGCACTCGGCGAGGCCAAGCGCGATAAGTAAGAACATCCTCTGATCCGCTCGCTGATCGAACGGCGAGGCTCGTGAGAGCTTCGCCGTTCGTCGTGATCTTGTAACTCAAGAACGGTATCAGGCTCGCTATAATGCAATACAACGCTAGTACATCGGTATTGCCGGAAGGTTTACACTTCTGCGGAGAGTGTCATGTCATCGTTGCCGATTATTGCTACCCTGTTACACTATGCCAGGCGTATGCCTGATCGACCGTGCATTGTCGAGGATCAACATACCATCACCTATGCCGAACTGGCCGGAGCGGCAGCCGGTTGGGCCGCACGCTTTCAGGCGCTCGGTGTTCAGCGCGGCGACCGCATCGCGCTGGCCCTACCGAATACCCCTGCTTTTATTGCCGCTTACTTCGGCGCGCAACTGGCTGGTGCCGCAGTTGTGCTGATCAATCCGCAGTATCGACACACCGAGCTGAACCATCTGTTGAGCGATTCGGCGCCAACAATTGTGGTAGCAACCGATGATAATGAAGCCATCTTGAGCGCAGCAATGCCAGCCAACCGGCCTTATGTGCTGAAGCCGTCGGCAGAGTTGTGTGGTGCACCGATGACCGACCCCACGTCGTTCGACCCGCCAGCGGCCCACGAGATGGCACTGATCGCTTACACATCGGGTACGACCGGTCGGGCAAAAGGGGCAGTACACACTCATGCCAGCCTGACAGCCAATTGTGATGCCGTGCTTAACGCCTGGCAGTGGACGGAAGCTGATCGTTTGCTGCTCATGCTGCCTCTCTTCCATGTTCATGGTTTGGGTGTGGGAGTGCACGGTACCATCCGCAGCGGTGCCAGTCTTGAATTACACGCTCGTTTTGATGCTGAAGTTGCCCTCCAGCGGATGAACGATCCGGCAATTACCCTCTTTTTCGGGGTACCGACGATGTACGTGCGCCTGATCGAAGCTGCCCGACGCGCTAGGGTTCCACAACACCATATCCGCCTCTTTGTATCGGGATCGGCACCACTCAGCCCGCAAACATTTGCCGATTTTGCCGCGCTCTTCGGTCAGCCAATTCTTGAACGCTACGGCATGACCGAGACAGGAATGAACCTGACCAACCCGTACAATGGCGAACGACGGCCTGGCAGCGTTGGTATGCCGTTTCCCGGTCAAGAGGCGCGCATCGTTGATCGCGTGACCGGTCAACCGTTACCGGCAGGTCAGATCGGCGAGATTCAGGTCCGTGGACCGCATCTGTTTCAAGGGTATTGGCGCAACCCAACAGCAACTGCTGCTGTCTTCACGGCTGATGGCTGGTTCAACACCGGTGATCTAGGTTTCGTCGACGACGATGGCTACTTCCACATCACCGGCCGTAGCCACGAGCTGATTATCAGTGGCGGCTTCAACATCTATCCCCGTGAGGTCGAAGAAGTCCTCGCTCAACATCCGGCAGTTGTCGAATGCGCCGTGTACGGTCAGCCCGATCCCGATTTGGGCGAAATACCGGTGGCCGCGGTGGTAACGAATGAGCAACCGGTCACGGCTGATGAACTCATCGCACACTGTCGGCAGTATCTGGCTGCATACAAACGACCACGGCGCATTCGCTTTGTCAGTGCGCTCCCGCGCAATGCTCTTGGCAAAGTTCAGCGCCATTTGCTCGCCGGTGAGGCATCATACCACGAGAGCAGCCTATGAGTCATCTCGATGATTACGAAGGTGATACGGCCAATGACCGCAAACGGCTTAGTGAGCTAATGACCGACCAACTCGAAGAGCTGGCGCGAGCAATCCATTCTCGTGACCAACTGGTACGGGCACGAGCTGCTAGCCGGTTGGTCAACCTCAATGTTGATCCCGATCTGGTGCTTCCCGCCCTGACCCATCCGCGCCCAGTGGTACGTGAAGTTGCGGCTGAAGCAATCGGCTACAGTCAGAAACCGCTCTCACCTGTGGTTATCGACACGCTGCTGGCCGCCATCGACGATCCAAAGACATTCGTGGCGGCGGCGGCTATCCGCACGCTAGGCCGACGACTTGTTAGCGATGCCCGAGACCAGATTAGCGCATGTCTTGATGACCCTGAACCACCAATTGTCGCTGCGGCAATTGTGGCACTGGCTCGCCTCGGTGACCACACGCTGGCAAGCGCGATCCCCGATTTCCTAAACAGCCCCCATCTGGTCATACGCATTGCTGCGGCTGAAGCAGCCGGTCTGCTTCATGTGTCGGCTGCCATTCCCGGCTTACTCAAGTTTCTGGAAGAATGTATTGCCCAGCATACAACTCAACAACACATTCCTAGCCGTGCCGCTAGCGTTGCAATGCAATCGCTCGCCCGTTTGCAGGCTCGCAGCGCCGTTCCATTACTCATCGAAATTGCCTGTTATGTCGTCGGATTACGTACTCTTGCAGTGCGGACTCTGATCCAACTGCATGCCGTCGAAGCCGCACCAGCGCTCATCCCATTACTCAACGAAGAAGGCAGCCACTTGCTCAACGAGGTCATTCGCTTTTTCCATACTGTCGATTACCGGCCTGCGGCACCCGCCTTACGCAACGTTCTTGAGCGGGCAACAGTACGAAATCGCGCACTGATTAAGAAGTTGTTGAGCATTCTGGCTGAATGGCACGACGAGCAGAGTATGCCACTGATGAGCCATATCGCCGCTCATGATCCCAGTGCCGAAATTCGTCACCATGCGACCCGCTGTCTAGCTGCGCTCCGTCAGACCTCGGCGACATCGACCACAACCGACCAGGATCGTCAAGTACCGACTATTGTGCTGCCAACGTTAGACAACGAACGCCTGCAACAACGCCGAAAACGGTTGGCACAACTGAGCATTGAACAAGTGGTCGAAGGTACCGTTCTGCGAGTGCTACGCTACGGTGCCGTGATTGACGTGAGCGGTGTTGAGGGCTTCGTCCACGTCGGGGAAATTGACTGGCGCTGGATCGGTGATGCTCGCCAGGCGCTTCAACCCGGCCAGATAGTACGGGCGATGATTACCGACATTGATGAAGAACGTCTCCGTGTCAACCTGAGCATCCGTCGGCTCAGTCCTGATCCATGGCGTGACGTTAGCCAACGGTTTACGGTTGGTATGCAGGTAAAGGGCATCGTTACCGGGATCACCGGCTTTGGTTTATTTATCGAACTAGTACCCGGCGTGCAGGGTCTTGCTCATATCAGCCACATTCCACCCGATCAACAACCGTTGCCGCAAAAGTTTGTCCCTGGTCGCGAGGTGCAGGGGGTAATTCTCAGTATTGATAATGAACGGCGTCGAATCGCATTGAGCCTGTATACCGAACTACAGCAAAAAACCGTGTAGCATAGATACGCTACACGGTGCTCAGGTGGTGGGGACGGTGGGAGTTGAACCCACACGCCTTGCGGCACATGATCCTAAGTCATGCGCGTCTGCCATTCCGCCACGTCCCCCCTCGGCGAGTATAACACGAGAGAACATTTTCGGCAAGAGGTTGCCGGGCAGGTTCGTACCATGATATACTGAGGGTGCTGTTGTGGTATCCCGCCCCTCCGCCGCGCAGCCTGGTTGTCGTCGCGGTATCGACAGTTTGCAGGAGCCGCCATGAAAGCTGTTGTGATGGCCGGCGGCGAGGGCACTCGCCTGCGACCGCTCACGATCAATCGCCCCAAGCCGATGGTATCACTGGTCGATCGACCGGTGATGCAGCATATTATTGAATTGCTCAAACTGCACGGAATTACCGATATTATCATTACCGTGCAGTACCTGGCTAATGTGATCCAGGATTACTACGGCGATGGCAGTGCGTATGGTGTTAATATTACATACTCTCTTGAAGAAGTGCCCCTCGGTACCGCCGGTAGTGTCAAAAATGCTGAACATCTGCTAACAGAACCATTTTTGGTCATTTCTGGTGATGCGCTAACCGATTTCAACCTCACGCAAATCATTGAATATCACATTGCGTCTGGCGCAACCGCCACAATTACCCTGACTCGCGTGGCCAATCCGCTTGACTATGGCGTCATCATTACCGATGAACAGGGGCGCATCCGCCAATTACTTGAAAAACCGAGCTGGGGTGAGGTCTTCTCAGATACGGTCAATACAGGTATCTACGTTTTCAATCCTGAAATTTTTAGCTATATCGAACGCGGCAAAGTCACCGACTGGTCAAAAGATGTCTTTCCGCGCATGCTGCACCGTAACGACCGTCTTTACGGATATATTGCCAACGGATATTGGACGGATGTTGGTACCATCGAGGAATACATGCGGGCGTGTAGCGATTATCTGTCTGGAAAGGTGAATCTGCCGCGTATCGGTCACAATATCGGTGGCGACATCTGGATTGATCGCGATGCTGAAATTGCCCCTGACGCTCAACTGCACGGCCCTATTTATCTCGGTCATGGCGCCAAGATTAAGGGTGGGGTAATCATTCATGGGCCATCGGTCATCCGCGATTACACCATCGTTGATAGCCGGGCCAACATCGACCGCTCGATCATTTGGCGCAATTCCTACATCGGCGAACGAGCCGAGCTACGCGGCGCGATTGTCTTGCGTCAGTGCAATATCCGTTCACGGGCAATGATTTTTGAAGGGGCTGTAATCGGTGACGGCGTACAAATCGGTGCCGGAGCCGTTGTGCAGCCGAATGTCAAAATCTGGCCTTCAAAAGAAGTTGATGAAGGCGCGACGGTCACGTCCAGTATTATTTGGGGCAGTCAGGGTCGGCGTGTGCTATTCGGGCGCTACGGGATCACCGGCCTGGTCAACATCGAGATTACACCCGAAATGTGTGCCCGCCTGGGTGCAGCTTACGGTGCTACTCTCCCTCGCGGCTCAACCGTTACCATTAACCGTGACGCCCACTTTACGCCTCGTATGCTCAAACGGGCTATCATCGCCGGTTTGCCCTCGGCCGGGATCAACGTCTGTGACCTGCGTAATGTCCCGATTCCGATTGCCCGCTACTATACTTACGCCAGTGGTGCGGCTGGTGGTGTTCATGTGCGTATCTCGCCCTTCGACAATCGGGTTGCTGAAATTAAGTTCTTCAACCATCTCGGTCTCGACATCAACAGTGCTACCGAACGAAAAATTGAGAACACGTTTTTCCGTGAAGATTACCGCCGGGCCTACCTCGATGAGATCGGTCGTATTTTCTATGGGGAAGATGTTGAAGAGACATATCGGGCGGCATTTATGAAAGCCCTGGGACAAAATGCCGCCTTTGGCAAAGGCTTCCCTATCGTAATCGACTACGCAAACACCAGCACCAGCACGGTCATGGCTGAAATTTTGCGTCGCATGCAGGCTGATGCAGTGGAGTTGAATGTCTACCTCGATGAACGCATGGTCTTTCAGACAAGTGCTGACTTTGAGGCAGCAATGACCCGGTTGACCAAGATTACGCCGGTCGTTGGTGCGCAATTTGGGGTACGGCTCGATCCCGGTGGCGAGAAAATTTTCCTGATTGACGATCAGGGGCACCGGTTGCATCCGCTACGCGCATTGGCAGCCATCACGGCACTGGCAATGCGCGCCAATGGCGGTGGGATTGTGGCCGTACCGGTGACTGCACCACGGGCGTTTGAGCAGATCGCTGCCCGCTACGGTGGGAGTATCATCCGTACTCGCGCCAATGTCGGCGCGTTGATGAATCTAGCCGCTGAACGCCCCGATCTGCTCTTGCTTGGTGATGGGACAGGCAACTATATCTTCCCACATTTCTACCCCGTTGCCGATGGAATGTTTGCGATTGCCCGGCTGATGGAGCTGCTTACCCTTAACCAAACCAGACTCAGCGAGGTATTGGCCGATCTACCACCTTATTACCTCTGGCAAACCCGTGTCCCATGCCGGTGGGAGAGCAAGGGCAAGGTGATGCGAATCCTCAATCAACAATACCACGAGCGACATGGCGAGCAGATTGACGGTATCAAGATCGAATTGGGCCAGGAATGGGTGCTGATCTTACCCGACCCTGATGGGCCGTTCTTTCATGTGATTGCAGAAGGTACCAGTGAAGAGCATGCCCGCGTCTTGACCGAGAAATATGCCGGTCTGGTGACAAGTTTGCAGTGAAAGCGGTCGATTGGCGACCGTAACGATAATTGTTTGGAGGAGGGTACTATGTCTACCCGCTCATCCCACAACGATCCACTGTACGATACGATTGAACAGACAGCCGTTCAAGTTGGTCGATTTGGCCTTGGGCTGCTGCGGCTGCCCCTTGGTCTCCTGCCAGCTCAGAGTCGCATGCATATGGAACGGGCATTGTATGAGCTGAGCCATGGGTTTGCCAGCCTGCCCGGTGATTTTGCGCGCATTGCCGAGCAAGAGATCAACCACTGGGCAAATGAACCTTCCGCACTCCCTCCAACCCGTCACCCCGAACCTGAACAACATCTGACTGTGATCATTACCCCAGAAGCGCTCGCTTCATCGTCGCCATCACCCGCTGGCCAGGCAGATGGCGAGCCGGTCGAGGAAGATATTGCCGAACTCTTGACCGAAGAGGTAGCTGGGTCGATTACCGAGATTGAACGACTGGTTGCAGAACCTCCCAACGTAAGTATCACATACATTGAATACGATCCGCCTGGTAGCGATCTGGAAGGTGAATTTGTCGTTATCACCAATCAGTCTCACGAACCGGTTGACCTTACTGGCTGGACACTGGTTGATGAAGGGAGCCAACGCACGTACACCTTCCCTGCCTTTACCCTTGCCGGTGGCGCTGAAGTGAAAGTGTGGACGAAGGCCGGAATCGATGATGCGTATAACGTATACTGGGGTTCACGACAGCCTATTTGGAACAATACTACCGATAGCGCCGTCTTACGTGATGCAAACGGCAACCTAATCAGTCGTTATACGTATGCAGCCGGTACATCATGAATTGAAGCCGGGCTTTGATGTGTCTGAGAGGGTGTCGAAAAAACCTTTTGTGTCGCTGGTTGTTCTTCTCCTTCCTCTTCCCTTGTAGAAGCAGAGGGGGTCAGCCGGAAGGAAAGGAGAAGGCTGCCGCGCCGTGAGTCGCGACCTACGGAGTATAGTAACTGCTCACGGTAGGACGTGAGCCAGAGGCCCGCGCTTCTAGGACCCAGGAATATGTTCAGACACACTCTGAGAGAGCGTCCGTAGCCTGCACCGATCTATGGGGAACACGGACTAGGAGTCAGAAGTGAGAAGAGGCTTGTATCTTTCTGTGCCGATAGTCGTCTACACCTACCCCGTTGGCTCACTTATGAGCGGGTGTGCCAGCGGCGAGAGAGCGACGTGTCTCGTCCATCGTGCCCACCACCGCACTGGCAGGGGCAGATTCCAAACGCGCCTGCCAACGTATGCTTATGCAGTGTACGATGGTTCTCCCTGCTCATCGCCAGATACGGTGATGGTAGGATCACATGGCAGTACGCCCCGCCATAACGTCCGATGGTTATACCCACTCATCTCGGCATACGGGCTAGAGGTCGGCAAGAGAATTGCTTTTCAGACACACTCTAGGCGAGGCAGGAAATATTATGAGTGAACTATCCCTTGTTGGTCAAACGCTTGGCCGGTTTGAGATCATTGCTGAACTAGGACGTGGTGGGATGGCTGTTGTTTACAAAGCACGCCAGACCGATCTTGATCGTATTGTCGCGTTGAAGATTCTGCCGCCAGAGTTGACCAGCGATCAGAGCTATGTTGCTCGTTTTCGACAAGAGGCGCGCAGTGCTGCCCGTTTAGAGCACCCCCACATTATGCCCATTTATGAAGTTGGTGAAGTGGCTGGATACCACTATATCGCCATGAAGTTCATTCAAGGGCGCACGCTCAAACAGTTGCTTCAACAAGAAGGTGCATTGCCGGTAAAACGGGCTGCGCATATCCTGGCTCAGGTTGGTGAAGCACTCGATTACGCCCATCGGCAAGGCATTATTCACCGTGATATTAAACCCTCGAACGTGATGATTACCGACGACGGTTGGATTTATCTGACCGACTTCGGCCTGGCACGTGGTATCGGCAGCAGTAGCAGTGGTTTAACCATCGCTGGGACGGTGATGGGAACCCCTGAATATATGTCCCCTGAACAGGCACAGGGGTTGCCTAACGTTGGTTCGCCAACTGATATTTATGCCCTGGGGGTGATGCTCTACGAGCTGCTCACCGGGGCATTTCCCTTCAAAGCCGAGACCCCGATGGCAATGCTGGCTGCACGTCTCGTTCATGCCCCTATTCCACCCCGTGACATTCGTGGCGATCTACCGCCAGCGGTTGAAGATGTTATCATGCGTGCACTGGCGCGTAAGCCCGAAGCCCGCTTTGCCTCGGCTGGCGAAATGGTTGCCGCATTGCGGCAGGCCGTCGGCTTGAGCGAACAAGAATTGAGCCGCCCCTTAACGCCACAGCGCGGGATGCCGGCTGCTGCCATCTCAGGCCAACCAACCCCACCACCCGCGTATGCACCAACCGCGCTTGCCACCCCACCACCCGCGTATGCACCAACCGCGCCTGCCACCCCACCACCCGTCTACGTTCAAACACCAGCGGCACCAGCAGCCCATCCATACAGCGTTACCCCACCAACACCAAACCCGCTTAACGTTCCGACAGCGCCACTCCAAACCCCTAGAAAAGGGGTACCGGTTGGCCTCATTCTTATCGGTCTCATCGCCAGTGTCGTTTTGATTGGAGGTGGCCTGACTGCCTTCTTCCTTTTTCGCCCTGCGTCGCCGCCGTCGCCAACGGTTATCACACAACCCGATGAAACGCTCATAAATGAAGGCGACGCCGCGCTGGCTCGCCCAAATGGATTGACTAGTGCCATCACAGCCTATCGGTCAGCAGTCGACGCCGATCCGGCTAATATGAAGGCGCATGCCCGCCTGGCATGGGCTTTACTGGCGCAAGGTGATTGGGATACAGCGCTAAAGGCAACGGAGTCGTTACGCAATGCCAACAGTGGCTCTGACAGAGCAATTGGCGAAGGTATTAGTGGTTACGCCTACTTTCAATTGGGGAATATTGTGGAGGCGCGCACGGCAAGTCAACGTGCTATCGCTGCCGATCCAACCGCCGCGATTGGTTATGCCTTACGCGCAGCAGTGGTCGCAACGAATGCTGCCGATAGTCGGAATAATGCTCTGATGGACGAGGCATTTGCCGCGATTGGTGATGCCGAAGACCGTCTCAACCAGAGTGATCCGTTGACACAGGCATTCATCCGTGCACTTCTGGGCTGGGCTTTTGCCCAGGACTACAAACTGCGTAACGATTCGGCAGTGCTCGAACAGGCAATCAGCAGTCTTGAAGCTGCCATTGACGCTTACCCAACGCTGGCTTTCTTCCACTATGAGCTGGCAAACATCTATCTTTCGACGAACGATCAAGCCACGGCGCGTAATGAATACAACGCTGCGTTGCAACTCGATCCTGCCTTTAGTCCGGCTCGCACAGGACTGGGTTGGATCGCGTACTTTGATAATCAGCTCGATGAAGCCAAACGCGCCTTTGAGCAAGCTCGCAAACAACATCCCAACGATAGTGATGCCTTGCTCGGTCTAGGACGAGTCGCCTTTGATCAGGGTGATACACAAACAGCCATTGACTATTTCAAACAGGCAGTTGAACTAAATCCATCCTCAGCAATCGCGCATTTCTTTTTAGGAGAAGCCAGCCTGTTTGCCGGATACGATGCCACCGATCAGAATGTACAAAATCAACTGTATCAACAAGCCGAAATCGCTTATCGCACGGCTATCAAGCTCGACGACTACGCTAGTCTTGCATATAATGGCCTCGGTTGGATTCTCCAATACCAAGAACGTTACGCTGAGTCGATAGAAGTATTTGAAAAAGCACTTCAGCTTAATGATCAGGAAGCAGAGATTTTTAACGGCCTCGGCTGGAGTCACTTTCTCAGTGACCGTTACCAGGAGGCCGAACCGATGTTTAAGCGGGCCATTGAACTCGATCCCGACTATCTCAGTGCGTACTTTGGTCTTGGTCGTACCTACGAAGAACAGAGACGATGGGACGAAGCCCTCACAACATATCAAACACTTAAACAGATGAGTCCTGAATACCCTGGTATCGACGAAGCCATTAATCGTGTATCAGGTTAAAACGAGACGGTACATGTGACGGCAAAAACAATAGTTCTCATCGGCCCACCCGGCTCTGGCAAGACCACAATCGCGACTCAGTTAGCGCAAGCTACCGGGATGGCAATCATATCTACCGGGCAACAGCTCCGTGCCGAAATTCACGCCCAGAGTACCCTGGGGCGGCAAATCGAGCCATTGCTTGAACAAGGTCAGTTAGCACCTGACGAGGTTATGGCCGAACTGATGCGGAGCTGGTTGCGTGCCATTCCTCCATCCCAAGACTGTCTGATCGAGGGGTACCCTCGCAGTATCGCTCAGGCACGCATGCTCGATACAATCCTGTCCGAATTGGGACGCCAGCTTCATGCCGTCATTGTCCTTGAACTGGACGGAACAGAGATTGTACGCCGGCTGAGTGGTCGCCGTATCTGGCATAAGCTTGACGGTCAGGAAGAGACCATACACATTGACAATGCCACAAAGATGGCACAATACCTGGCAGAGGGTGGAACGTTGTCGCAACGCGAGGATGATCAGCCGGCAGTCATTCGAGCACGTCTGCGAATCTACGAGCAACAAGCAAAGCCCATCATTGACTACTACGAGACACATGTGCCTATTTATCGCATTCACGCCGATCAATCACCGGCAGCAATTGTTGCAGCCATTCGAGACATTATCTAAGCTCAGTAGCTTGAGATTCGATCCAAAGGAGGAACACCGATGAGTAAGCAGGTTGCCATCATCACCGGTGCAGCCAGTGGCATCGGATTAGCCTGTGCCGAACGATTCGCTGCTGACGGCTACCAGGTTGTTTTGGTCGATCTACCGAGTGCCGCAGGTGAAGCAGCAGCCGAACGATTGGGTGGTCTCTTCGTCGGGGTTGATTTAGCTACGCAGGCCGGATGTCGGCAAGCGGTCGATGCCGCTCTCAATTCGTATGGACGAGTGGATGTGCTGATTAACAATGCCGGTTTTCAGCATATTGATGCCATCGAAGACTTTCCCGAAGATCGCTGGGAAACCATGATTGCCGTCATGTTGACCGCCCCCTTCCGCTTGACCAAATACGTCTGGCCGAGTATGAAAGCCAATGGCCGTGGCCGGATTGTTAACATCGGTTCCGTTCATAGTCTACGTGCTTCACCGTTCAAGAGTGCCTACATTTCAGCCAAACATGGCCTCCTCGGGCTAACCCGCACTGCCGCACTCGAAGGTGGCCCTTATGGGATCACGGTCAACCTGATCGCCCCTGCCTACGTGCGCACACCGCTAGTAGAAAAGCAGATTGCCGATCAGGCCCGTACTCGTGGCATTCCAGAGGAGCAAGTCATTGAAAAGGTGATGCTCGAACCGGCTGCTATCAAACGGCTGATTGAGCCTGCCGAAGTTGCCGGATTGGCGGCGTTCCTTTGCTCTGACGCTGCCGGTGCGATTACCGGTTCGGTGTACGAAATGGCATTAGGGTGGACGGCACGCTAAGAACATTTCAAAGTTCTTTACATACCCGCCTGTGGTGTTGGAAGGAAGAGGAGTCTTCCAGCCTCATTTCAATCCCTCCTCCTTCCTCCCTGCACCAGACACGCCCGGCTTTCCAGCTTTCAAACACTCGCTTATGTCAGGACACGGGCCAGAGGCCCACGCTCCCGGCCAACAGCAGTATGTTTTCTCTTGATGACTGTATCAATACAGCATCAGCACAGCAGGCTACCTGCTCTGTTCCCCTAATATTGCCTGTGCCTCTGCCACATCACGCTTGATCTGGTTGACCAGATCATCAACACCGCTAAACTTACGTTCGTCGCGGAGACGCATCAAAAACTCGACACGCAGTGGCTGATCGTACAAATCCCCTTCCCAATTGAGCAAATGGGCCTCAACTACTCGTTGGGTTCCGGCAAATGTTGGCCGGACGCCAACATTGGTTACCGCCGAAATAACCTGACCCGTTGCCAGATATGCACGACAGACATATACTCCATTTGCTGGCAAGACAACATCGTGACTGACCTGTACATTTGCAGTAGGGAAGCCGATCAGTCGTCCACGTCCATCACCACGAGTCACAATCCCGCGCAGAGCAAACGGTCGACCGAGGAGAGCACTCGCGCCAGAGACATTCCCAGCGAGCACTAGTTCACGAATACGCGATGAGCTTACCGGAATACCGGCAACCTTGTACTTACTCAACGCTCCCACGGCAAAACCCATCTCCCGCCCAAGTTCCATCAGACGCGGAATGTCTCCCTCGCGACCACGCCCCATGGCAAAATCTTCACCAACCCAGATTTCACGCACCGGCAGCGCGGCCATAATATGTGCCATATACTCGGCTGCCGTCAAGTTACGGATAGCAGGCGTAAATGGGGCGATAATCAGCAGATCAGGCTCAAGACGACGAATCTGCTCGATTTTTTCGTCAAGATCACTCAACAATTGCAACGGCTGATCCGGTTGCAAAACCGCTCGTGGATGCGGCTCCCAAGTCAGCACAGCACTCAGCATATCGAGCGCTCGTGCCCGTTCTACCGTTGTCCGAATCAGTTGCTGGTGACCGAGATGGACACCATCAAAACGGCCAATCGTCAACACGGTCGCCCGGTTGGCCAATCCGGGAGTAAGATCACGGGCGATCTGCACAGATTTCCTGCTCCATTCCTATTGCTGACTGGCCAGACGTTGTAACTCGGCCAGCCGATTCAATGCTTCTAGCGGTGTCAGCTCTTCAATACGGAGCCGTCGTAAATACTCTACCACCGGATGCGGCATCAGATCAAAGAACGACAATTGCATCCTTCCTGACAGCTCACGATCAGGCGACGCGACGATTGCTGGTGATGTGGGCGCTGCCGGTGCTGATGGTGATCCAACCCGACCTTCGAGTTCGGCCAGCAAGGCACTGGCCCGTCGGATCACTTCTACCGGAATACCGGCCAGCTCAGCGACGTGAATTCCATACGAGCGATCGGCGCCACCAGGGCGCAACTCGTGCAAAAATACTACTCGACCATCGCGCTCAACTGCCGCCATATGATAATTCCGCACTCGTGGGAGCTGCTGTTCTAATGCAGTCAATTCGTGATAGTGGGTGGCAAATAACGTGCGACAACCCAGTTGCGGATGGTCGTGAATATACTCGACCACCGCACGCGCAATGGCCATCCCATCATACGTACTGGTACCACGTCCCACCTCATCAAGAATGATCAACGAGCGCGGTGTACTCTGTCGGAGCAGGGCTGCGGTTTCGGTCATTTCAACCATAAAGGTACTTTGACCGGTCGCAATATCGTCTTGAGCACCAATCCGGGTGAAGATGCGATCAACCAACCCAATTTCAGCCTCATCAGCCGGAACAAACGAACCAATTTGGGCCATCAGCGTAATCAACGCCACCTGACGCAAAAAGGTACTCTTACCGGCCATGTTTGGCCCGGTGATAATCAAAATCTGAGTACGGTCACCGTCCAGTTCGACATCATTCCCAACAAACGGTTCGCTCAGAGTACGCTCCACCACCGGATGGCGTCCCTGCTTGATGCGAAGCACGCGGTCGTTGCGCAACATCGGCTGCACATACCGGCCACGCACGGCAGCCTCGGCCAGTGCGGCCAGGGCATCGATCCGGGCCACTGCGCTAATGACAGTACGCAACCGATCAAGGTGCTGTTGCAATAATTCACAGAGATGCTGAAAAATATCACGCTCAAGATCGATCAGCTTCAAGCGAGCATCGCTCAGCAAACTCTCGTAGAATTTCAGCTCTTCAGTTACATACCGCTCAGCGTTTACCAGGGTCTGCTTCCGTTCGTAATGGGGTGGAATAAGTTTCGGATCCACTGCCCGTGAAATCTCGATGTAATACCCAAAGACCTGATTGTAACCAACCTTGAGCGAACGAATACCGGTACGCTCGCGTTCCTTGCTCTCAAGTCGATCAATAAACTCTTGCGCATGACGACTGGCCTTGATCAAGTCAGCGAGCCGCTGATCGAAACTGGGGCGAATCACCCGTCGCGGTCGTTCACCACCCTCTTCAGCAGCCCGCAGATAATTTGATGCACCCAACAACGCCGGTGGATCGTCGTCGAGGGCCTGTTCTAGCAAATCGAGCACATCAGTACACTCATCAAACGTCAATACCGATTCACCGGTCATCTCAGCAGCCAGGAGATCGGGTAACAGTGGTTCAACCGCTTGCCGCACTGCCGATAACTTCCGCAGCGCAGCCCGCAACAGCACCATATCACGCGGTGTCGCCACCGCAATTCCCTGCGCAATACGATTAACCGCCCGCTCGACATCCGGCAATTCGGCCAACGCTGCCCGCACCTCAAGCCGTGCCATCGTTTCAGCAACCAGCCGGGCTACCGCCCGTTGCCGCACCTGAAGCGGTTCGAGGACGATCAATGGCTGAGTAATCCAACGACGCAACAAACGCGCCCCCATCGCCGTGCAGGTACGATCAAGCACTGCAATCAGCGACGCTTTTGCTCCCTGTCGCCCACTACTCTCCAACAACTCTAGATTCCGGCGCGTCTGTGGATCGAGCAACATATACGCGCCGGTATGATACACGCGCAAATGACGCAACTGACTCACCCGCTGGCGTTGCGTCACCTGGGCATACTGTAAGAGGGCACCGGCCGCACGCGCAGCGAGAGGACGGGTATCAAGGCCACACACCACCAGCGACGCGACACCCAAATGTTCACACAACGCCTCTGCTGCGGTCGTCAGCTCCCAACGCCATACCGGCCATTCGGTCACATGGCCTTGCGTCCAACTGGCTGTGCTTACACCTTCAAGGCGACGGGCTACCCGTTCGTGAGGCAACAACGCTTCGCGCTCATCTTTTGTGAGCGGCGCCAAATCCTGACTGAGTCGGGCCTGTACCGGTGATAGACCGGAGAGACGCAACGCATCATCGTCAGGAACTAACACTTCGGCAGGGTTCAGACGGGCCAACTCGGCCTGCAATTGAATCTGTGCACGCGCATCAGCAAACTCCGCAGCGGCAAACTCACCGGTAGACAGATCGGCATACGCTAGACCAACCTTCCCTTGCTCAACAATCACCGCAGCAAGATAGTTATTATTGCGGTCAGGCAACAGTGCCGGATCAATCACCGTTCCCGGCGTAATCACCCGCACGATCGCCCGTTGCACCATCTTACCGCTGCTCTCAACTGGGGTCAGACCAGCCGCATACACTGAACGGGGCCGGGTATCGGTGCGCATCGCCTCTGTCTCACTCAACTGCTCGGCAATGGCAACGCGATACCCACGTGCAATCAGCTCGCTCACATAGCGATCTACCGCGTGGTACGGCATACCGGCCATTGGTGCATACAGTTTCTGCTGTTCCTTCGGCAAGCGCTTATCAACCGCGTATTCTTTGCGGGTTAGTGTTATGTCGAGTAATTCAGCAACTAACTTAGCATCATCATCAAAGGTCTCGTAAAAATCACCAAACCGAAAGAGGAGGATCGCGTCAGCGGCCTCTTCTTTTAGTTTGCGATATTGACGATACCAGGCGTGCAATTCAATCGCGGCCATAGGAATATCATTACCTGATCATCTAACCAACAGCACTGCCATGATCTGAACAGATTGCACTCGAGTTATGATAGCATATTCTGACTGGCGAGCAGGTAATACCTTTCAATCAGACCCCACTATCATGCACGGCAGTCTGGCAGTTGTACCAACAAAATGGCGCACCATGGTATACTAAACCAGAAACCTCATCACGTCATACAGGATAAAGCCCGTGGCAACGATTGGTATATCAGCAGCATTAGAACAGTTTCACCCAAAAGAACTTCTCGAACACTGTCGATTAGCCGAGCAGTACGGTTTTCGCGGCGTCATGGCAGCCGATCACTTCCAACCCTGGGTACCGGCGCAGGGACACAATGCGTTTGTGTATAGCTGGATGGGTGCGCTCGGTGTCGTCACCAATCATCGTTTTGGGCCAGGTGTGACCTGCCCGTCCTTCCGCACCCACCCGGCAGTTATCGCTCAGGCCGCTGCAACCCTGGCGGCCATGTTCCCCGGCCGCTTTTGGTTAGGGTTAGGCAGTGGCGAACTGCTGAACGAAAATGTGGTTGGCGGTGAATGGCCAGAACCACTGACTCGTTTTGAGATGTTGCAAGAGGCAACCGAGATCATTCAGAAGCTCCTTAGCGGTAAAGAGACGCGGTATCGAGGCCGGTATTTCCGCATGAATAAAGTCCGCCTGTGGACACTGCCTGAGCAGCCGGTACCGATCTACATTGCTGCTACCGGGACCCAAACACTGCGTTGGGCCGGACGCACCTGTGATGGTCTGATAACGCCGGGAGCCGCACCCGATAAGCTGCGCCGCATTCTGGCCGACTTCGCTGCCGGCGCTCGAGAAGCTGGCAAAGACCCTGATCAGATGCCAAAACTCCTCCAATTGCACGTTTCGTGGGCACCAACCGATGAAGAAGCACTACACAACGCGCTCACGCAGTGGCCCAACGGTGGCATGAATTTTCCTAAACAGGATATTCGCTCGCCAGAAGATTTTGCAGCCATGGCAAAGCTCGTGCGACCGGAAGATTTTCGAGGTCGTGTTTTGATCTCCGCAGACCTCGAGCAACACCGTGCCCATCTCCAGCAATTCATCGATCTCGGCTTCGACGAGATTTATGTGCATAATGTTGGTCGCAATCAAGTTGAATGGATTAAAGCCTACGGAGAAGTCGTCTTACCCAAGCTACGCCCATGTTCAACCGTATCCTGATTGCTAACCGCGGCGAGATTGCCGTGCGTATTATCCGTGCATGCCGCGAATTAGGCATCAGCCCAGCGGTTGTGTATTCTGCCGCTGACGCTGGAGCACTGCATGTACGTATGGCTGATGCAGCCATCGAGATCGGGCCACCGCCGGCAACGCAGAGTTATCTACGCGCCGAAGCAATTGTTGAGGCAGCACTCAAACTGAATGCGCAGGCGATCCATCCCGGCTATGGGTTCCTCAGCGAGAGTGTGAAACTGGCTGAGCAGTGTGCAGCAGCAGGATTGACCTTCATCGGGCCGCCACCGGCGGCAATTGCTGCGATGGGAGGGAAGGCTGAAGCCCGTGCCCTGGCCCAGGCTGCCGGTGTGCCGGTTGTGCCGGGCTACGACGGCGACGACCAGAGCGACGAACGGCTGATTGCTGAAGCCCGACGAATTGGACCACCATTGCTGATTAAGGCCAGCGCTGGTGGTGGTGGGAAGGGAATGCGTGCGGTTGGTGATCTGGCCGATGTCCCTGCGGCCATCGAAGGTGCCCGCCGAGAAGCGCGATCGGCCTTTGGCGATGACCGCTTGATTATCGAGCGGCTGATACTGCGCCCACGTCACGTCGAGATACAGGTACTGGCCGATACGCATGGCAATGTTGTCCATCTTGGCGAACGTGATTGCTCGATTCAGCGCCGCCATCAAAAAGTAGTTGAGGAAGCACCATCCCCTGCCTTAACGCCAGCGTTACGTCAGGCAATGGGCAATGCCGCAGTCGCTGTTGCTCGGGCAGCCGGTTATGTCAATGCCGGCACCGTTGAATTCATTCTCACACCCGACGGTGAATTTTACTTTCTGGAAATGAATACCCGTCTGCAAGTTGAACACCCGGTCACCGAACTGGTATGCGGATACGATCTGGTTCACTTGCAGATTGCTATCGCCGCCGGAGAACCGCTTCCTTTCCGACAAGAAGATATTGATGTGCGCGGTCACGCGATAGAAGTTCGTCTCTATGCCGAAGACCCCCGTACCTACCTGCCATCAATCGGAAAGGTAGCGCTGTTTGTGCTGCCACAAGGGCCAGGTGTACGGGTTGATGCCGGTCTAGTAAGTGGTGATGAGGTGACCGTCCATTACGACCCACTCTTGGCGAAGATTATCGTATCCGGCACTAACCGGCAACAAGCAGTCGCCCGCCTGCGTCGAGCATTGCGCGAGATGGCAGTCCTTGGCCCAACCACCAATCTGCCATTACTACAGGCTATTGCCGAACATCCGGCCTTCGCTGCCGGTCATACCCATACCGGATTCCTCAGCGAACACGAAGGTCTGGTGCCGCCACCCGGCCCACCACCATGTGCCGTTCTGGTTGCCGCAGCCGTACTCAGCGTTACCGACCCCCCACCACCGCGTGACCCCTTCGCCGCCGTTTGGCGGTTAGGTGGTGATACTATTCCACTCACGTTTGTCGCGCATGGCGATCACCACCTGCGCGTGACACCATCTACCAATGGCTGGCAAATAAGCGGAGATTCCTGGATCGCTCAGGTATCACTGGTGCGGCGCGGGCACCACGAACTGGCGTTAGCGATCGACGGTCAACGCCAGCAATTCTTCTTCGCCCGCGTTGAAGATGGTTGGCTTATTGCATGGCGAGGTGAATCGTATCACCTGACACGTCCGGCGCCACTTACGGCCGATAGCGTTCTGCGGAGCAACGATCAGGATGCGGCCAGCTTTAACGCCCCAATGCCCGGCACAATTGTACGCATTCACGTTGCAGTAGGCGAACGGGTTCGTGAAGGGCAACCACTGTTAGTATTGGAAGCAATGAAAATGGAACATACTGTGGTCGCACCATACGCTGGCATTGTACGGCGTCTCCCTTATCAGGTTGGCGCAAGTGTAGCTGCCGGCGCGCATCTCGTTGATCTTGAACCGGTATCGGAATAATTGATCTGACAAACGATTGAGCAACGTATGGCATCGCAACAACCAGCTAAACCACCTGCAACACCTGCCCAACAACAACCACAGAAACCACCCAAACGTCGACGTAGCGGTTGTACCATCTGGATATTTGTCCTGGTATTCCTTATCCTGAGCATCATCGGGGTGGGATTGTTTAGACCGGCAACACTGGCTATTGCGCAAGAGTTTGTGGTTGGTATCACACGCGGTGGCATTCTTAAAACTGAGGAAGAAACCAAAGTCGATTCGTGTATTCCTGATGAAAAAACGAATGCACTTGTCTCAATTACCCGCACGCGACGAGTGACAACATACAATAATGGGTCTGTCCTCGAAATCACGTTTAGCGATCCGCCAATACCAGCCGATTGTAGACAATAATGTGTTTGCACGTTATGTTGTATCATCCTTTCATCCTCTACAATAGCGAGGATAAAGAGCAATGAGGAGCGGTATCCGGTGCGTGAGACGTTCTTAGAGCCTATCCGGAATACCCTGTCGCAGAATCAATTGGGGCGCAGCGGCGCTGCGCCCGTACATCTATCAGGTTTCATCCGCTGTGCTGTGAGACAATTATTCTGATAGGCTCTTATTCGCTTAGAAAACGTATAAAACAGGTCAGGCGTGTCAAAGCTGTTCCACGGGGACTGTTTGGGTAAAATGCGCCTCGTTTGCCCATAATACATTCTGAGTAGATTTGTAAGACACTCATAAGACGATGCACTCGTTGAACGAGTGACAATCATTGCCGACACTCCCTTCGATAGCGCCGGAAACTGAAACCATTTACTCGGTGACAGGGAAGGATCGCAGCCTATGCTGCTACAAATACGCTGCACACCCGAACCGATTGTCTTACCGGTCCTAAAGCAACCGCAGATCGCCTACCTGCACCTCACTGTTGCTGCAACCGGTTATGGTGGATTGCCACTTCATCTCGCGATTGTAGCCGATGCTAGCCGTTCAATGCGCATACCAATCGTTAATGAACAGCAATTTCGTGATCTTGTGCGGCAGAGCGGTGCTCACGAAGTACTGGTTGACGGTGTACCGGTCTGGCAATTGAGTAACCCGCTCTCGGTCGAACAGCGAACTCTCTACCCAAGCCCGATCACATACACGACGCATGCACTTCATAGCCTGATTGAACGACTTGACCATAACGACCGGCTTGCTCTGATTGCCTGCGCCAGTGATGCGATTGTCCTTGCTCCGAGTATCCCTGCCACCTGCCGAACCGAGTTAGTTGCTGCACTCATGCGCTTACCGGCACTCCGTCTTGGTGAAACTACCAATCTCGCGCAGGGTTTACAACTCGCACTGGCACAGTTTGTTACGACGGATGAAGACATTATCCGTCGCATTATCCTACTCACCGATGGCTTCACCAGTGATACAACCCTGTGCATCTCACTGGCACGCGAAGCAGCCGCTCGCGGCATAACGCTCAGTACGATTGGTCTCGGTGGTGCGTTTGAAGAACATCTCCTGATACAACTGGCCGATCTTAGCGGGGGGCGAGCCAGTTTTGTGTATGAAGCCTCTGAAATCCCGGCAATTATCGCGACCGAACTCGACAGCCTCCGCCAGATTACCGCTCAGGCGATAACCGTCCAACTCACGCTACCCCAAACTGTCGCACTACGGTGGATCACACGACTCACACCAGACCTCACAACCTTAACCCCAGTCAGTACCGAACACGGTCGGAAATTGACGGTCTATCTCGGTGATCTGCAACGAGGGGAAGCTACCCAACTGTTGTGCGCATTCCTGGTTGCACCCGGCACAGCCGATCGACAACGACGCCTAGCCCGACTCCGAATTATGAGCGGTCAGTCAACCATCGATCACGACGTGATCGCTTACTACCGTCCCGACGCTGTCAACCCACCACCGACACTCCTGCCGATCATTAACCGTGCTTCCATTGCCATCCTCCGCCAACGAGCCGAACAAGCCCGACAGCAGGGCGATTACAAGACCGCAGCTCATCTATTGCGTCAACTTGCGACGCGACTACACGAATTGGCCGAACCCAAACTGGCAGCGCTGGCCATAGCAGAGGCTAACAACCTGATGCAACAGCAACAGCCTGGTATCACTGCTAAGGAGCTAACCTACGCTACACGGCGGTTAGGTCAGACCACTTCGTAGCCATGGCAGGGCTTTTCGATGTTTCAGAGTATCGCCATTCCTCTGGCGGCGGAAGCGGTTGATGGTATAATGCTGACACAACGTTCGTGAGATAAGCTCCAGGAGTACGCTCGTGGCAAAACAATGGAATAGTCCACCGCCAATGCAGATTGACGTTAGCAAAACGTACCGGGTAACGATGGAAACCACCCGCGGTACGATTGAACTTGATCTCTACCCCCAGCATGCCCCCTTGACCGTTAACAACTTCGTTTTTCTGGTACGAGAAGGCTTCTACGATGGCCTGACCTTCCACCGCGTCATCAAAGACTTCGTGATTCAAGGTGGCGACCCAACCGGACGCGGAAGCGGCGGCCCTGGCTATCGTTTTCGTGATGAAGTTATCGGTAATCCACTCACGCACGAAGCTGGTGTTATCTCGATGGCAAATGCTGGCCCAAACACTAATGGCAGCCAGTTTTTCATCACCCATACTCCGCAGCCACATCTAAATGGACGCCATACCGTGTTTGGTCGGGTAGTAAATGGTATGGATGTCGTGTATGCGATTCAGCAGGGTGACAGGATGACCAAAGTTACCGTGCAGGAACTGTAACCAACCAGCGATGCGTTCTCAGAGCGCGTCTGAACGCTGTTTCCGAGGAACGCGGGCCGGCGGCCCGCGTTTGAACGTGAGCACGTAAGACCTATCGGTTGGCGCATCAGTGTACCATCACCCCTGTAGAGTGGGTGACACATGCCTCGCCAATGCACCAGCGGGCATTGGCAGCGGGCCGACCACGGCAGACGGGTTGGTATCTATACCATCTCTAATCCCTCCTCTCTCCGCTTACGTCCATCGCACCAGGATGAAAACGTTGAAAAGCTCTACACGACGAACCACAGAAATCTTTGCCGGAAGCTGTAAGTTATTGTAAGTTATTCTATCTGTTCATCAGTGAGTCGTCCTCACCATTACAGCTTGAAATATCCTCCAAACTGCTTACAATAGGAGCTGGTATGACCGACAGTGGTAAGGAGCGGATCTATGCGATGGCCATGGCAACGGAAGGACAAAGAACCATCGGCTGTAGAGCAAGTATCAGACAAAACTGCCCCACAGCAACCATCCCGCCGACGTTGGATATTGCTTGCACTGGCGGCCATTGCACTGGCGGCCATTGCACTTGGCTTCGCACTCTTTCCTATCTTTCGGCCTACCGATCCGCGTTTCGTGATTGTGATTACCCCATTCACCGACCAGGACGGTCGTACCGGTAGTCAGATTGCCAGTGCGCTCACGCGACAACTACAGCTCCAGGGGGGCAATCTGATCCACGTCATCATGACCGACACTCGACCGGCCAACAGTACTGAAGCGCTCGCGCTCGTGCAACGATTAAACGCCGACCTCCTTGTGAGCGGTTCGGTCATTGCCGGTGGACGGCTCGACAGCCTAAGTTTGCGCCCCGAGATTATCTACACCCCTCACAACATTGATGTGAGTCAGAGCTGGTACGGTTTTACGATGCGCTTTGCGCTGCCAAACCAGTTTGTCATCAGTACCGACCCGATCAATGGTCAGACCACATTAGTACCGTATCTGCTGGCGTTAGCCGCCTATCACCATGGCGAAGCAGACCTGGCAGTCGATCAACTCCAACGCCTGGTCGAGAACACGCCCCAGATGAATCCACTTTTGTTGCATATCCTGCGGGGTAATCTCTTGTGGGCGAGGGGGTGGTACAGCGGGGCTGCAACTGAATATCAGGCAGCCCTCAGTCTTGCCAACAGTGACCGCGCCCTCTTGACCAATAATCTTGGCGCGATCCTGTGGGATGCCCGCAGTGCCGATGCACTGCGCTACTTTGCCGAAGCTATCGACCTCCTCGATGGCCGTGACCTTGGTCAATTGCGGGTCAACCTTGCGTTGTGGGCATTACGTGAACAGCGTACCCGCGATGCAGTGTCTGATCTCGAACAAGCACGTAACCTGTTACCAACTAACCCGGAACTTGAGTTGCTGCTCGCCACTGCCTATCGCGAAAGTGGGCGGATCACCGACGCGCAGGCCGCGCTGGCACGATTTGAGTCAGCAAAGACAGCGACTGGCAGACGGGTCCCATACACCTTCCTGGCAGCGTATGAATCACGCCTGACTGCCGTATTTTTTGAAGAACGCGCTTTAACCAATCTCGAAACACACCTACCATTGACCGGTCCACTCTACTGGGCACTCGAAGCGGCAAATCCGCTCCCCTCGGCAAACGATCTGCGCCAAGTGCGCGATCAACTGCGTATCGCAACCGAACACAGCACACGATCTATCAACTTGTGGCGCCAACGAGCTACCGGCGACGCTGCAATCGTTCCCGGCAGCGGTCTGATGGCAACCGGTCAGGCCGAACGGAGCGAAGAGGTTTTGCGACGCCAGAAGCTGATATTAGCGCTGCTTGAAGCGGTTGTGCAGACGGTCGAGGGACGTAACAAACCAAGTCCTCTCGATCAAATGATTGCTGCACTCTTTGGTACGGGGGGAAAGACCAACTCGAGTATTACGACCTTACAACAATTGCGCGAACAGCAACCTGATGATGTCCTAACGCTACTGGCACTCGGTTTTGCGTTCCGCATCAACGAGCAGTATGACGAAGCCATCCAGAGTTACCAGCAAGTTATTGACCTTGCTCCGCAACTACCCGACGGCTACGCCGGTATCGGTACGGTTACTCTCGCTCGTGACGATCAGGGTGGTGCAAAAGAGTGGTTCCGTCAAGCACTCGAACGGAACAATCAGTTCTTTCCGGCCCATTTAATGCTAGCACGTATTGCCGAACGTGAGCGTGATTGGTCAACGGCTATTCAGCACTGGCGTGCACTGGTAGCTTGGCAACCTACACCGTACACTGTCGTAAATCTAGCCCGTGCGCTTCGGCTGAGTGGCGCCGGTGGATTTGCCGAAGCAGAACGGCTCCTGGTTCCGCTGGCAGTGGAACACACCGAGGCAACCATCGAACTGGCTCGGCTTTACAACGATGCTGGCTACGCCAAAGAAGCCGCTGAAGTCTACCGTGATGCTCTCACGCTTGATCCCCGTTCGACAGTTGCCGCCTTTGAGTTAGGCGAAACCTATATTCGCCTGGGCGACATTCAGGCTGCTGAACGTATGCTGCGTGATGCTCTGGCCTTTGATGAGCGCAACCTGGATGCGCGTCTGCGGCTAGCCGAATTGTACGAAGACCGTCTCAATCAGCCAGAGCGGGCGCTCGAACAGTATCGGATTGCCCTCGGACAAGGCATCAACGATCGCGACCGCTTACTTGCCATCGGTCAGGCTGCAATTACCGGAAATGCTGCCTCAATTGCGATTCAGGCGCTGGAACGTGCGCTACAGCTTGATCCCAATTCGGCTACGACCAACCAGCTTCTGGCTCGTGCTTACCTGGTTGGGAATCGACTAGAAGCCGCAACCCAAACCGCTCAGCGCACGTTGAATCTAGCCGCGAACCGCACCGATCCTGAAGCGATCACGGCGCAGGTCAATGCCCTGCTGACGTTAGCCGAGGTTGCGCGCCGCCGCAACGACCTGACCGCCGCCGAGCAATCGTATCAGCAGGCCATCGCCATTGATCCGCAATCAATTGCCGCACATATCGGGCTAGGCGAAATCGCCAGCAGCAGAGGAAATTGGGGTGTTGCCCGCGCCTACTTTGAAACAGCCGTGGCGCTACCGGGCGGCAGCGACGATGCCGCAGCCCAATTCTGGCTTGGTGAAGCACTCTTGCGCAACAGCGATTTTTCTCGAGCATTGGCCGCGTATCAACGCGCCCTGCAACTGCAACCCCAATACCCGGAAGCGCTGTTGGGATTAGCCCAAACCCAGTATGCCCTTGGTCGTGCTGACGATGCCCTGCAAACGGTAGAGCAGGCTATCCGGCAAAGAAGTAACTACGCTGAAGCTCATCTCTTCAGGGGCAAATTACTGCAAGAGGCCGGACGTTTCGCCGAAGCACGCGCCGCCTTCGATGCCGCCATCGGCGCCAATGATCGCATCGCCGAGAGCTTCTACCGACGGGCGCTTCTCGCCATTCGTGATGGAGAACTCGATCAGGCGATTCGTGACCTCAATCGGGCTATCGCACTACAGAACAACTTTCCCGAAGCCCACTACTGGTTAGGGCGAGCCTATTATGCGCAAGGTCGTACTGAAAGTGCGTTGCAAGCCATCCAACAAGCGATTACCCTCAACCCCGACTACAGTGAAGCAATTTTCTACAGTGGATTGATCGCAGAAGATCAGGCCAACTTTACTGCGGCCCGTAATGCTTACCAGACGCTGATTAGTCGCGAACCCACCAGTGAATGGGGACAACGTGCCCTTGCTCAAATCGAACGCTTGCCACAACCATGAGTACGCTCCGTCAGTACCGTCTCGCCCTCCAAATCTTTCAATCGAACCGACTGCGGCGCGATTACCGTGATCTGGCCGAAGTGCCGGTATACGAACCGTTAGGCGAGTTCTTCTTCAACGATATCTATGGCCCGCGTGATTTTAGCCAGCGCGACCAGGAAGGGCGGCGCTTGCAACATTTCATCGGTTGGCTACCCGGTGTTCAACTGCGCGATTTGGAAGAGGTGTTAGAATTACTCGACCTCACAAATCAACTCGATGAGGACCTGGCCCGACGGATGTGGCAGGCGAATGTCGGGACCGATTTCGACGAAATGACCTATGAACACTTCTACCGAATCGCCGATAAGTATGATGAGCGTTTACGACAACTGACGTTAGTCAGAACGACACTCTACAATGTCTTTCGTCTTTCACGCTCGCATATCCTGGGGCTGGCGCTCCGTCGTTTGCATGTTGTCGCATGCCTAGTCGGTATTGGGCAGATACACTCGTTTCTGCAACGTGGTTACGAAGCGCTACAAAACGTGAGCGCCATTGAACATTTTGCCGAGACGATCTACCGGCGTGAACTGGATCGACTCAATCGGATATACCAACAATGAACAACTGTAACCTACCGATAATGATCCGCATTCCGGCACGCAGCTTTCGTATGGGCACGCCGATCCAGGAATTGAACGACCTTGCCCGTCGCTATGGTGGTACTCGCGAAAGCTACCGCGAAGAGACGCCGCAGCACGAGCTATTGCTCCCAACATTTGCCATCGCCCAAACACCGGTCAGCAATGCGCTCTACGCACAGGCAGTTGCGGCTGGCGCCGTACCGCCACCACCACATTGGCACGGCCCAACACCACCAGCCGAATTACTGGAACTACCGGTCACCGATGTCAACTGGTATGAAGCGCAAGCCTTCTGCACCTGGCTCAATCAACAACCAGATTGCTCTGTTCGCCTGATCGATCCGAGCGGCCAACCGGTCACACCACCGTCCACCATTCGTTTCCGCCTGCCGACTGAGGCTGAATGGGAGCATGCTGCCCGTGGAAGTGATGGCCGTCGCTTCCCGTGGGGCGAGACGTTTCATCCCAACTACGCCAATACACGCGAGAGCGGCAGGTTTGCACCTAATCCTCCAGGCGCCTATCCTAGTGGGCGCAGTCCGTATGGGATCGAGGATATGGCCGGTAATGTTTGGGAATGGACTGCCTCGCTCGACCGACCATACCCGTATCGGCCAGATGATGGACGCGAAGACCCAACTGCCCCCGGACGACGTATTCTGCGCGGCGGATGTTACGCCAATCCACAAGGGTATGCACGCTGTGCCTGCCGTTTCCGCTTGCAACCCACTATGCGTAATCAGTTTCTGGGCATACGGCTGGCTTTTAGTCTCGAATAGCGTAAGGAGTGATTCGCAAATGAATCAAGTGAAGACGCGAAAGTTAGGGCGTAATGATCCTTGCTACTGCGGGAGTGGCCGCAAGTATAAAGATTGCCATTTACGGATTGAAGAGGAGTGGCGCAGTCAGCAACTGCGCTTACGGAATGCGCAAGATCAGCTCTTACAACGTATCCTGGCGATGGCAACTGCGGCCGACGCTTCTGACCTGCAAACTGCCTTTGATCGTTATTGGCAACAACGTTACCAGTTTGCGCAACTGGCCGAACTAAACCAGCGCGAAAGTTACGGCGCCGACCGGTTTATGGTGTGGTTTGCCTTTGATTACCGCCAACCTGACGGAAAAACCCTTGTCGAACGCCTGGCGGATCAAGCGAACGAGAGCGCTCTTTCCCCTCTTGAACGTCAACTCTTACCGACCTGGGTTGATGTCAGGTTACGACCGTACCGCGTTGAGAAACTCCATCCGAATGCCGGTGCCAGTCTGCGCGACTTACTAAACGATGACGCCGTGCCATTGGCCGACAGCCATGCCTCACTGCGCCTCGAACTCAATGAGGTTATTGTCGGTCATCTGGTACCGGTAGATACACCACTCGGCCAAACAACACCGAATTACTACCTTGCCGGCCCTGCTGCGCATCTCACACCTGATACCGCCGAGCCGCTTCAGACATTCGCACACATTCATCTGGAAGCACTACGACGTGAACGACCAGAGGCCGGCTGGCAAGACCTGCTCCGCGAACGTTCGGAAATATTCAGTCATTTCATTCTGATATTGCCAACAGATAAACCCGACCCTGATCGCATTCAGCGTTTTATTGAAGAGACCCGTCAGCGCCTGCTTAGGGACTGACCGTTAGCCTGCATCAGAGTAGATTTCGGCCAGCGGCAGCGTAAAATGAAATGCGCTGCCCTGACCAGGCGAACTTTCAACCCAGATCACTCCTCGATGCGCCTCAACTGCCAGCCGACAGAAAAATAATCCCAGGCCACTCCCTTCGCTTCGTTTACTCCTGGCCTGACTGAAGCGGGTAAAGAGAGCATCCTGAGCTTCAGGCGGAATACCCGGCCCCTGATCGCGTACAACGATATGGGCAACTCGATCACCCGGAATCAAAACCGTCACCTCATCAGATACAGTCACAAGCTGTGGTTCTTGTTGTTCAGGTTTTACCTGAATTTCAAGCGAAATCAGATCGCCAGACGCACTGTATTTGAGTGCATTATCGAGCAAATTTTGCAGCACACGGGCGATAATATCAGCATCGGCGAACAACCAGCGCACCTGCGGGTCAATCCGGTGCACGATCTGGACGTGCTTCTCTTGGGCCTGGATCGATAATCGCTCGGTAACCTGCTCAATGAGACTGGCAACCGGCAACGGCCCTAGCTCAAGTGGCATTTGACCACTCTCGAGCCGCCCAATATCGAGCATCAGGCGCACCTGGTTAATCAACCGATTTGTGCTGTTTTGCCCAATGAAAATTGCCTTTTTCTGGCGTTCAGTAAGGAGATCGCCCAGTTCCTGTTCCAGCCGCTCAAAGGAAAGTTTAATAACAGTGAGCGGGTTCTTAAAATCGTGTACCAGGGTATGTGTCAGGTCTTCACGCAACTGCTCGACCCGTTTTGCCTCGGTCACATCACGAATTGTCAACAAAAAAGCCGGAATACGACCAGAGATGAGATCACCAGCCGAGGTTATCTTCCAGGAAAATACTCCATCACTTCCCCGTAATTCACCTTGCGCGCCAGCAGTAGAAAGTGAGCGGCACAGCGTAGCGATGGCATCAGCTTCCAGACGGCGTTGATCTGCCCATTGAGTGAGTAACTGTTCGATATGGATCGTATTCGCCTGAAACAATGGCGGTGACCATGCGTTCGTTTGGGCAAGACGATAAAAGGTTTCATTGGTCACGACAACTGTTCCATCAGCATTATAGAGAATAAGAGCATCCTCAATCGTCGCCATCACCCGCGACAGATTATCGCGTGCACGCCGTACCACCTCGAGCAAACGCATGCTCTCGATAGCGATAGCTGTCTGGGTGACGTAGAGCATCAACATCTCGATATCGGTAGAATCGAGAGCTTGCTCGCCGCCGATCACGATCACACCAATTGGCTGTTGGGTACCACGGAGCGGCAGAGCAACGGTTGTCGCCGAACGAAAAACCGGACGCCGCTGAGTCAGTGCCCGACGAGCGAGAGTCAACACCGCATCCTGCGAAAGCATCGTGACGCCAACCGACTGCTCAAAGCGCAATGTATCTTGAACCGGATCAAACAACACAACCTGCGCCCATGCGCCATCGACCATCTCAAGCATGCCGCGCACTGTCATCGCCAACACCTGCGGCTCAGGTAACGATTGCGAGTTGATCACCATCCCGAGGCCATTCAGTGCTGTCAGACGCTCTAAACTACGTTGCTGACGGTGCCGCAAGAGCGCAATTTCGATGGCCGCACCGGCAATACCGGCATAGACAATCAGCGCCTGAATATCATCAGATGACGGACGTTGACCATTGAGCGGTTGATCGAGGAACAACACTGCCTGGACCCGCTGATCAGGTGCTCGCAGAAGCACGACCAGCAAATCATCAGCATTCCACTGCGTCGCCCCAAAATCGACGAGTTGTTCTGGCACCGGTGCTGGTAGGTCAAACAAAGCCGCAAAACTGGCCCTTCGCCGGTTGAGAAGAAAACAGCTCTCGCCTAGCGACCACTCGTGAGCCAGTATATCAAGTCGGTTAGCTGCCAGACGCAAACCGATTGGAAATTCAGCAGCGAGACGATCGGTAGCAACAACACACTCCAACGCCGGATGCAGACTCCGCTCGCGCCGATGAACAAACAGGGCTGCCGCCTGAAACCGTATCCGCTCACAGATCGCATTGATAATCAGGTGAAAAAGCTGATCGGGCGCTCGTTCGAGCAACAGATCACGACTGAGAGCTAACACCGACTGCAAGTCAGCGTTGCGCCGATCAAGATCACGGGCATGTTGGATGATCCCTGTTTCTACCTGCGTAAGCCGCTGGGCATGGTCAATGACCAGGCTCATACTTGCCATAATCGCATTGATGCGATCAATATCAGCATCGATAAACGGTGCTGTTTCTTGGCGATTGACATATTGCAAACAGGCACGCACACCACTCGGTGAGGTAAACGGCACGCTGATCAGATTGTGACACATCAGGCCAGTCATCTGATCTAGCCAGTGACTGCGTCGCGGGTCGCCAACTGCATCATTAACAATAACCGGTTTGCCGAGCGCCAACGATTGACCAAGGATGCCATGGCTCATTGGCAGACGCATCCCAACCAATTGCCGCATATGTTGACCGGCCACATAACGAAGAACCACCTCGCGCTGCTGTTCATCGACGATAAACAGACTACCTGCCTGCACATCCAACAACTGACAACTGATTTCCAACATCATTTGTAATGCCCGATCAGGATCAAAAATCTGCACACCGGCAGAAATCAACTCTTGCCACATCCGCTGTTGACGACTAGCACGCTCCGCTTCGCGGTGCAAGAGAATCGGTCGTAACAACTGACTGATCAGGTACAATCCTTCATTGACAATCTGCTGTTGCAGTTCGCCAACGGTTGATGGTGTCATTGTGTATGTGTAGACCATACCAATCGTTTCACCTTCAAAACGAATGGGAACCCCTGACCAGTACGTCGGAGCAAAATCCTTCCAGATGGTGTGTGGTCGAACCTGATAGTGGGCACAGTCGTGCAGGTATCTTGTTGAACTGATCGGCATACTCAGTTTCATCACAACGCTACTAAGATCGGTCTCAGCCGTCCAGAATTGCCGACCAGACAAACTATGGTTTCCTGCTTGCGGATCGTAGTGGGCTATTTGTTCAATCCATACACTACGTTGAAATGGGATCGCTACCCCAACATGCAATGGCCATCCCGCGATTTGAGACATTAACTGTCCGAATTGACGGCAAATCAGTTCAGGATCATGACAGTCGCGCAAAGCATCAAACTCAACCTGTAGTCGCCGTCGCCAATCTTGCCGATCCATGCGCTGTCGTACCCGATCATAAGCGGCAATGATCAGACGCTCGATAACGTTCAGTATCGCTAACTCTTCAGTAGTCAACGAACCTGGACGGATCGTCAACCAGCCGTAGACTTCCTCAGCCGCGATCGGATGAACAACACCATCGTGCACATCCTGTGGATGCCCTTGAAATGACCACTGGAGATCGACATCATAATGCGGCAAAGCCATTCGTAGCGTAGCCAGAGCAGTAGCTTGCAAATCAGAAAATTGCTGGGTGTCGATCATCGTTGTTGCCAGGGTTATCCACTCTGGTAGCACAATGTGGGATGCATTTGTCATGATCGACTCTCCGTTTAGGACGTGAAATCTGTTGTATTGTACCGCGTTTCGAGCTTATGTAGAAGATCAGAAATGTAGAAAACAGAAGTGGTCAAGAGGGATAGGTTCTCTTCAAACCCCACTGGTATGTAAACGGATCGCTCTTTCCGTCCCGACGATGCACTCTCCCTTGCCTCAGTGGGCGGGTTGGGAACCCGCGCCGACAAGGCGGGGACGGGCATCATCGGCGAGATAAACGACCGGGTTGGGCAACGCACGGTCGGAATGGGAATTGCTCCATATTATCTCAAGCTTCATTCCGCTCCTCACGTTACCTCTACCGAGCACGGTGAGAACGTTGAAAACCCCTGGCCATCCTACGAAATAACTTGCAGGTTTGAAAAGTCATGTTATAATATGGCGCTCGTGCTATCCGCCATGACCTGCGGTGCACCAGGAAAGAGAATCTATGATACGCAGATATACTGTGCTGGCCTTGCTGCTAGCAGTTTTGTTGATCGGTGCGTGTGGATCGGCTGTAGCAAACGAACCTACAGCTACCACGGTATCTATCGAAACCACTGAGATACTTTCTACAGGCGTACCAACTCTCCTGCCTACGGCTACCCCCGAACCAACTGCTACACCCGAATCAACTGCGACCCCTGAACCGACAGCTACACCTGAACCAACGGCTGTCCCTGAACCAACTGCTACACCTGAGCCGTTGAATGCGCCACTGGCCGTACCACGGGGATCGGTCACTACTCGTCCTTTTGCCGTTATGTATGACAACCATCCGAATGCCTATCCCCAAACCGGTATGGATGGTGCCGCAATCGTCTTTGAGGCGCTGGCCGAATTCGGTATCACCCGCTACATGGCTGTCTTTATCCCCGGTATCTCACCTGAGATGTCGGTAATTGGCCCGGTACGCAGTGCTCGTCCATACTATGTCGAATGGGCAAAAGGACTGCGCGCCGTCTATGTTCATGCTGGTGGCTCGCCAGAAGGTCTCTTGCTGGCCGAAACTTCGATTGAGCTTATCAATATGGATGCGCTCCGTGGCAATGCTAGCCGCTACTTTTACCGAACCCGTGATCGGAGTGCACCGCACAATCTCTACACCAATAGCGCCAACATCGCTGCATTTGCTGCCACCAACGAGCGATCAGTTGACGGTCTGTCAGAAATTGGGTTCCTCTATTCAGCCGAAGCCCCAATCGAGGAACGGCCTGCTCAACAAGAATTGCGCTACTTCTTCATTTACCGTGAATCCGCTGTAGGTTGGAGTTACGATCCAACCTCGAACAGCTATCGCTATCTACGCGGGAATCGGCCTCACGTTGATGCTGCAACGGGTACGCAATTACAGTTCAAGAATGTTGTAATCCTGGAAGTACCCGAACGACCGATTCCAAATGATCCAAAGGGACGGATTGAGCAAGATGTGATCGGTGAAGGACCGGCGCGCATCTTCCGCGACGGACGCATGATTGAAGCAACCTGGCGTAAATCTGCCGGTTACGCGCAACTGTATCTGATCGATGCAGATGGCAACGAAATCCCGCTTGCACCGGGATCGGTCTGGATCGCCGCCATTCCTAGCCTCGCTAACCTCACCGTTCAGGGCGGACGATAACGTGATACGCCGGAGCAATGGCTCCGGCTGCAACAGGCAGGCGTTGCACGCAAGCTGACCAAGTGGTCAACGTGAATTATTCCCCCATCCTGCCTTCTTTGCATCGTGCAACGCCTGTGCAGACGCATCTATCGCATTGTTCACGAGCACTAATCACGCGATCGATGCTCGTGAATGACAGACAACGCAACGACGGCTGCCTCGCGTCTGCCCGGCTTTCAGCCGTATGCCGTCAACACAAAGGAGACAACTGTATGATTGGAAGGATCGTTCGCCGCAGCTTGATGATTGTGGTACTTATCGTACTCGTAACGATCTTCGCACCTGTTCAGGCTGCCCCAACGACTTCACCACCTCAGCAGCAAACTCTCGCACCAACCTACCGCATCTTTGCCACCCGCGAAGGCCTGGTTGGTCACCGCACTGCCAACGGCCATATTACTCAACCCCGTGATCGCTTCGTAGCCCTACCCTGCTGGTGCGTACTCTCACCGAAGGGCACTGACCAATTCAAGGTACGTATTACCTACAACGGGCGTTCAGTTGTGGTTCCGGTTTGGGATGTAGGACCGTGGAACACCCGCGACGACTACTGGAATCCTAATCGGCGTTATAGTGATTTACCGGTTGGTATGCCGATGGCTGAGGCTGCCTATTACCACAAATACAACGGGGGCCGCGATGAATGGGGAAGACGGATCACGCTCCCAAACGGCATTGACATCGCCGATGGTACCTTTTGGGATGATCTCGGCATGACCAACAGTGATTATGTCTACGTTACCTTCCTCTGGCTTGGTGACGATCCCGGCCCTGCCGGAGCGGTTGAAGTCGGTTCCGGTCAAGTGGTTGATGATGCACAACAAGTACAGGTGACCGCGCCAGAAGGCGCAATAACGGTAGATAACACCGATCCAACATTTAACCCGGTTGGTAAAGATTGGTATAAAGAACCGTGCGGGCTGAACGGCCAGCATCAATGGACCTACTCAACGACTGATCCCGCGCAGGCAACGACCGCTGCCATTTGGAATGCACCTACGCTGAGTCCCGGTTTCTATGAAGTGAAGGCATATATTCCAGCTTGTGGGAACCCGGCAACAACCAGTGCTCGCTATCGCATCAGTCATGAGGGTACAACCACTGAGATAATTCTTGACCAACGTGCAGCCACCGGTCAGTGGGCTTCACTCGGAACGTATTACTTTGGTGGAAACTCCAACACGGTACCGAGCGTGTCGCTGAGTGATCTTACCGGAGATCGAGGTATGGCGGTACGTTATGACGCGATTGCCTGGGAGCCGCGTAGTGATACCACACCACCAGACACACAAATTGTCTCGATCACGCACGTTGACAACGGCTTCCAGATTCAATGGGGTGGTACCGACGATATGACAGGGATTGCCAGCTACGACATACAAGTTCGTTTGCTGCCAAACGGTGGCTGGACAGACTGGAAGCTAGGGACAACCGATCTGAGCGCCTGGTTTGGCCCCCACGAAGGAAAACAATTTGCTTTCCGTATCCGTGCTCGAGATTGGGCGGGAAATGTGGAATCGTGGGATGAGGCAGCGACGGCCGATACTACCACACTGCCGTAGGAGACTGAACGTTACGTGCTCAGGGCGGGATTGAAACCCGCCCCAATCATGCGCAACTGGGTATCAGCGGCGAGATTAGGAGCCTATCCGAATACTCGTTCGTCGCCGTACAACCGATAAACACCATCTCCGATTAGCTGAATGCTAACGGAGTCATATGGTGGGGAAAGACTGATGTACGGACACAGCGGCGCTGCACCCTGATCGATTTTCTTCTGCGGCAGGATGACTCGGATAGGCGCTAAGAGCCTTTTCCATCCATCATCACCTCACGACAGATGAACCTGGTCAGTAGGGGCGAGGTGACGCCACGTTCCTATCAGTACCCCGCCAACCAGCGCATCGACCGTGCCCACGCTGCCCACGCCGCAGCGCCGCCATCAGGTGCATTTTGTGCTCAGCATCGCAACAGAGCGGCGCTGCACTTCGACCTATCTGCTCATCTCGATAACCCATCCTAATGACTGAAATCGCCCTAAATCCCCCCTATCAAGGGTTGGTGAGGAGACAGTCGTGCTGCTACGACATACACTGACTTCACGTGAATCGATCATTTTGCGCAAACGTGAAAACATCGAACCCACCAGAACATTCCCATCCCATTTGACAACTCGCTAGCGATTTCGTATAATAGCAAGGCGTTAAGCGCCCAGGTGGCGGAATTGGCAGACGCGCTAGGTTGAGGGCCTAGTGAGCTAACCACGCTCGTAAGGGTTCAAGTCCCTTCCTGGGCACCAGACGTTGGGGCGATTAGCTCAGCGGTAGAGCACCTCGTTTACACCGAGGGTGTCGGCGGTTCAAATCCGTCATCGCCCACCACAACGTTGTATGGCGGCTTGCCAAGATAGCTCAGTTGGTAGAGCATCGCGCTGAAAACGCGAGGGTCGCCGGTTCGAGTCCGGCTCTTGGCACCACAATGCATGATGCCCACTCGAATGATCGAGTGGGCATTGTAGTTTTCCAGTCCGCTATCGTGACCAGATTACAACGTTTGTTGTGTACCATTCTGCCACAATTGCCCTTTCGTCGCATACGATAGGTAAGCTAGCAGCTTACCGAAGCGCGGAGGTGCTTATGCGTGTACCTGCATCTGTACGTCCAACCGGATCGTTGTTCGCCGATCCCCGTATCCGTTGGGGAGGAGGATTAGTGGGAGCAGTCTGGCTCATCGGTATTCTCGGCGGGCTCACGGGCTTGACGGAATGGCCTGCACTCGTGGTTTACGTTATCGGCGGATTGGGAGTTGCCGTTATCTTAGGACGAACCCAAGGCTGGGCAACGCTAGGAGTAACGAAAGCCAACCTGCGTGCAGCAACGCTTTGGGGTGGCGGGATTGGTGTCGGGCTGATGCTCCTGGACTGGATTAACACCTTTTTCTACTATCGCGGTGGTGGTGCACCGATGGAAGCCATGGAGACCATTCTGGTTGGAATGGGCTTCCTGTACCTCTTCCCAGTGTTGGTACTGGCCGAGGAATTTCTCTGGCGTGGTGTACTGCTATTCGGTCTGCGCGATTCAGGTGTGAATGCCCATCTGACGGTTGGCTTGACAACGCTGTTTTACGCACTGAACCACCTGTTTGTAGCGCCGGTGCCACTGTTTGAACGCTGGTTGATGGTGGGAATGGCACTTCCCATTGGTGTAATCGGAGGCTATCTGGTACTACGCACCCGTAATGTTTGGGCAGCAGTGTGGTTACACGGGTTGAGTCTGGTGGCAATGGTCGCTGACATCTTTATCATTCCAGGACTGGCACGCGGATAACTCGGTCTGGTTAGAGCGCTGGTAGTACGATGACCATGTGATGTATCCACATTTTGTGGATACATGTGGATACAGGCCCAATATTTAGTATCTCGTTTGAGAGAGCAAGGTGTTGTTGCAATGACAATGACACCTGCATCATCGGTGGGGCGTAGCATAACTACACCCCACCAGCCCAGAAGGGATCTCCGCGAGTGGGTCAGTAACCCGCTGCTCCTACGGCGGCGGCAGCGATGATCGGCGAGCAATATCGTTGATCATCAAACGCGCCCTGAAACATCCCCATCAGGCAGCCACATCGCGACGGAAGATGACGCGCAATGAAGAGTCTTCAAAAAAGGCATCTTGCGCCCGTAGACGGGCCAGCGATTGGGGCAACACAATTCGGTGGCGATGCCACCCCACCGAGATAAGCAATTCATCATCACTTTGCGCTAGATGCACCTGATCCTCAGAGGCAAACGGCAGCGGGACGATCAGATCGTAGCCATAAGAGGTCTTCTCGACCCGTTGCGTCGGTCCCTGGTAGAGGAAAGTGGTCGGATCGCGATCAGCGAAGAGATGGTCGGCTAATTCATTAAGGAGTTCGGCACCGACGATCTCTTGCGAAAAATGGGGTGCCCGCAGGATTGGCAACGGCTCGAACATCTCTTCAACCAGGGGCGCGTATTGCTGCTGCATCGCACGCCATTGCGCAAAATGGGCATCAACGTCGGGAGGTAAAATCCGATTGACAATAATTGCATCGACCGCATAGCCAAACAAACTGAGGTAAGTCAGTGAGCGCTGGGCTTCGCGAATCACCATCTTTTCCAGGTTCATAACGATGCGGGCCGTGCAAATCTGGTGATTCGTCAACAACTGACGAACATCGATCAGGGCATCAATAGCCTGTTGGGCCGAGGCCAGCACGTCGTCGTCGGCAATCGGCATATCGGTGACTCGTCGTGCAACGGGTCGCACTACGCGGAGCAGCGCACGGGCAATCGGGAAGAGACGGGCGATCCACCAGCGCATCACATCAGGGAGTGACAATAAGCGCAGTGTTTCGCCGGTGGGTGCCGCATCAACGACGATCACATCATACTTCCCTTCGTCATAATGGCGCTTGATCTGGAGTAAGCTAAAAAGTTCTTCCGTACCGGGAATAACCGACAACTCCCCCTGAGCAATTGTCTCGACTCCTTGCCACGCCAGTAGATCGGCCAGATAGCGTGATACGGTACCCCAGCTTGATTCAAGCTCATGAAGGGCATTGATCTCTTGCGCCCACAAATTAGGTGCTACTTGAAGCGGCTCTGCCCGTAGATCAACACCGAGCGAGTCTCCCAACGAGTGGGCTGCATCGGTCGAGAGTACGATTGTTCGATATCCTAGTTGGGCGCAGCGGAGGGCGCTTGCCGCTGCAACACTGGTTTTGCCGACGCCGCCCTTGCCGGTGTAGAAGAGGATTCGCATACTCGACCGTTCATTCTAGGCAACTTTGCTTTATCATAGCGTTAGATTGTCTTTTATGCAAATGGTTATCAGGCCCACCCGAGATCATCGGGCTTATCGCCCGATTTCCGCACATCATCTTCATCCTTCTTCCCACTCAGCTCTTCTTCAAGCATCTGATCAACCATCTCATCCCAATCTTCACCAGCGTCTTCACCCAACTCTTTGCCCAGGCGCTTGGCCCAACGGGCAATCGAACGAGGATCACTCTCGTCCAAACCCATGAAATTTGACGGGTCGGCCAGTGACTCGAGACGTTCATCCTCGGACTTGAGAGTAGCGAAACGCGAGATTGCACGTCGCACTTCGGTATTCCCGCAACGAGGGCAGACTAAGCCGGGTGGATCGCTAAATCCACGTACCAGTTTTTGGAACTGACCATTGCAGGCTGGACAGAAGTATTCATAAATCGGCATGGCAACCCTCTATCAGATTTCACGAATAATATCCTCGACTAGTGGTAACGATGGTGGTGGTTCATCATGAATAGTATAGGCAAAACGGATACGTTCAGCAATCTGCTCGACATCGACCTGACGGGCTGCGTGAATCGTCAGTAATGGCTCACCGGCGGCGACCTTATCACCGACTTTAGCGTGTAACACCAACCCAACCGCGTGATCGATAATATCTTCTTTACGCGACCGCCCACCGCCCAACGCATTCACAGCCAGACCCAAGACCTGGCCATCAATCGCAGAGACAAAACCGCTACGTGGAGCCGGAAACGCCACCTGCACTGGGGCAGTAGGCAGATGTTCGGGTTCATCGATCACCGATGGATCACCACCCTGGTTAATAACCATCGCTCGAAACTTCTCCCAGGCCGCGCCACTTTGCAGGGCTTCAATGAGCACCGCACGTGCAGCATCAATATCATCGCGCAAACCGGCCATGCGCACCAACTCACTCCCCAGTACCAGTGATAGTTCGACCAAATCGGATGGGCCAGAACCACGCAGTGCAGCGATGGCTTCCCGTACCTCCAGCGCATTCCCTATCGCAAAACCGAGCGGCTGCTGCATACTGCTGAGAACAGCAGTCACTTTCCGTCCGGCCTGACGCCCAATCGCAACCATCGTTCGTGCCAACTGCCGGGCATCGGCGAGCGTCTGCATGAATGCTCCGCGCCCATATTTTACGTCAAGCACAATACAATCCGCACCGGAAGCCAGTTTTTTGCTCATCACGCTGGCAGCAATCAGCGGAATCGACTCAACTGTTGCGGTCACATCGCGAAGGGCGTAAAGTTTTTTATCGGCTGGCGCCAGATCACCGCTCTGCGCAGCAACTACCAATCCCAGTTCACGGACGGCACGCCGAAACTCTGCTGCACTCAGATTGGAGCGAAAGCCAGGAATGCTCTCAAGTTTATCAATAGTACCGCCACTGAAACCGAGACCACGACCACTCATCTTTGCCACCGGCAAGCCTACCGCTGCGACCATCGGCGCCACAACGAGCGTTGTCTTATCACCGACCCCGCCGGTTGAATGCTTATCAACGGTTATCGGGGCGATGTCATGCAGATCGAGTGTATCGCCGCTATTGGCCATTGCAATGGTCAAATCGGCTGTTTCGCGGTCATCCATTCCCCGCAGTACAATAGCCATTGCGAGTGCGGCCATCTGATAATCAGGAATATCACCGGCGACGTAATGTTTGACCACCCACTCGATTTCGGCGGTGGTCAAAGGGCGGCCATCGCGCTTAGCCGCAATTATTTCCACCATTCGCATGACTACTCTTCCTTTCTGCATCCTGGCCCGGTTTCTTAACCGGAGCGTACCTCTTGTATCACTAGCGGTAAGAGCGGCAACAAATCACCGGCAATCACACCGGCATCGCCAAAAGTAGCTCGTGCTCGTGCGCCAGCCGCACCGTGTAGATAGACACCCAACGTTGCAGCAGCGAATGGTGGACAGCCTTGCGCGATCAAACCGGCAATTACTCCAGCCAATACATCACCCGATCCAGCGGTTGCCAATGCCGGATTCGCCCCATCGTGGATCATCGTTCGCCCATCTGGCGACGCGATCACCGTCGTCGCCCCTTTAAGTACAACGGTTTGCCGCCAATGTTGCGCCGCTTCTGCTGCCGTCTGAACCAGATCGGCAGGCAATTCAGCCACACCTAACAGACGCCGCATCTCACCGGGATGTGGCGTAAGAACACAACGCTCAGGTGGTAAACGTTCAAACCATTGTGACGCACCGGCAAGGATATTCAGGCCATCGGCGTCGATCACGGTATGTGGCAATTCAACCGTTTGCTGTGCCGATTCTGGGGTCATTTCACCAATGGCTACAAAGCCGACGCGGGTCCGGCTCCGAGCCTGATCAAGCCCAAACAAACGTAATACCAGCTTGCGGGTGACTTCAGCCTGTCCTAAGCCTGGGCCGATCAGCAATGCCTGATAACGAGGTAAATGTTCGGCCAGATCGTCGATTGCAGCCGGACCAATTGCCCCCCAATCACCTTCGGCGACTGGCAAAAGCGTAACTTCTGGCGGCAAGGTCGCTAGCGATAATACCGTGCGACCGGTAGCCAGAGTCACCAAACCGGCGCCAGCGCGTTGGGCGGCTGCGCATGCCAAAACCGCTGCACCGGGATAATTAATGGAACCGGCCAACACCAGGACCTTACCGAATATACCCTTATGGGCATCAGCCGGACGGGGTGGCAATAAGGCACGTGCATGCGAAGTAGTTAACAATTCGCTCATCGTCAGTGCTCGATCGAGTGCAGATAATCCGATAGGAGCCACAACAATCTTGCCCGCAAACCCACGACCGGGCCAGAGCAATAATCCACGCTTCATCAAACCGGTAGCCACAGTCAGATCGGCTCGAATAGCAACGGTAGGTATCTGTCCATCATCGGCGGCTACCCCGCTCGGTAGATCGATAGCCACTACCCGCAACTCAGGACGGCGAGTACGTGCGGCATTCACTGCCTTAATAATCGTTGCCAGATCGTTCGTTGGCGGTCTCCCGCCGGTCCCTAATAGACCATCAATCACAACAGCCGCCGTCGCCAGCGCCGAAGCAAGCTGAGAACCATCAGAATCGGCAGTCGAATATAGCTCAGGAATATTGCGGGCACGACAGGCCAGGAGATTATCATCTGCACCAATTCTGCGCCAGATATACAGAACAACCCTAACCCCTGCATCAGCCAGATGGCGTGCCGCAACTAACGCATCGCCACCGTTATTGCCAGGACCGACAAAGACTAATACGTGTCGATCAGCCGGCAATGCAACATGTTGACGCACTGCCAGAGCGACACCGGCGCCAGCCTGTTCCATCAACGCAGCCCACGTCGTTCCCTGCGCAACAGCCGCCTCTTCTGCCGCACGCATCTGACTGGCGGTTACAACAAATGGCAATATCGTTTCACTCATACCTTCAACCTGCCCAACCAACCACGCTAGCGATAGCCAGTTCATTCGTATGCGACAGACTTACGACCAACGCTCGAATACCCAACGCGGAAGCAGTTTCAGCGGCCACCCCTGATAGCCGCAGCAGAGGGCGACCGGTAGCATCACGTATCACTTCGACTTCCTGAAACCCTGCACGTGGTTGATCGGTAACGGCCAACGCCCCCAGACCGCGCAAACCAATCCCCAGCGCTTTGGCACAGGCCTCTTTGGCCGCCCAACGCGCTGCCAGCGCTTCATAACGGATTCCCGCCGGGGCTGCGATACAATCAGCTTGTTCAGTTGCCGTATACACTCGGCACAAAAATCGCTGACCGTAACGCATCACCGCTCGACGAACACGCGCCACCTCTACCAAATCAACCCCGTGATACAGCATACACCAGCCTACTGTGTTCCTATCAGCGAAACTTCAGCCACCCGCGAGTCATAGTCGTGACCGTTGGCATAGATCTCAACACTGCGCAGATAGCGATAATCAGGTAACCAGTTTTCACCACGTAAATCGACCTGAAACCGGCTCCAGGTTGATGGCTCTACTCGCTGATAAAAGACCCCATCTGCACGCACGCGCAACGCATCATCACTGGCAGCAGTGTAGATGCACACAACTCGCTCCTCATCAGGATCGGACGGACTGCTACGACGAGCAATGATCCGAATCATGATCGGGCACTCAGTACCACGATCACCGGCTGCTGGTAATGATTGATAATCTACCCGTGCCCACAGCGAGAAGATGAGCGAGCGGAACTCGGACACGTCAATCCCTGTTCCCTGAACCCCCAACGCCTGACGAATGCTGGTGACAAAGCCGTTAGTCTGACCACCCATACGGTAAAACCAGGCCGCAGTACGAAAATCTTCAATCGGGCAAACGAGCGTATTATTCGGTGGACGACAAATCTGCGCCAACCGAAAGAAGCCGCGTTCGGGAAGAGGCAGACTCGGTGTACCCGAAACCTGCCATGTCGTTGAGCGCGGAAGGGTCGGATCATCGGTACGAGTGGTGTTATTGTACTCAATTTCGGAAAAGCGCGAAAAACCACCGTCACGGATCAATTCCCAGCGTGCCGGTACCGGCAAGCCGGGCATACCTGCTGGATCAACTTCAACCCGCTGCCCAGCCACCAGGTGGATTGGTTGACCAACCATACCTGTCACGATAGCCTGACCACTGCGTACCGCCACATCGGCCACCAGAGCAGGACGACCATCACTACGCATCACACGTCGCTCTGGTGGAGACAGTCCGATACTATAACTGCCACCAGGCAACAGTACAACCTGAGCATCACCAATCGTAACCCTTATATTCACGTTGTGAAAGGGCTGATCGGCTCGCACATCGTAGCGTACATAACCGTTAAGCTGCTCGATGGCAATTTCTAGCGTACCACTATGCCAGCGTGTCGTGCGAAGTGATGTTAGACGCACATCTGTTCCCGCCCAGAGATCGAGTTGACTCCCCTCAAACAAACGTAACGAAGCCACCTGACCATAGCCGGCATTGGGTAAAGCGCGCACTGCGTCGCCTTCATTCAACAGTTGTTGATCACGTACACCCTGAAAAATGGTACGACCGGCTGGTTGCCAGACAATGCTCTCGCTTGTGCCACGGACTACCAACGTTGCCGTCTGCGTATCAGTCGCCGTCAGATACCACTGCCAGACGCTGAACATCACGCAGGTAATGAGAGCCAGAAACAAACCAAAGAAGACGAAAAGGGTCAGCCAGGCAATCCGCAACGTGCGGCGCTGAGCGGCTAATCGGTCATCTGTGAATACCATTGATGTCTTCATACCTGCAATTATACTCGAAGCAATCAAGCGTGTGAGAAGGAGGTGATTCTGAGAGCGTGGTCAGAAACTCGTGGTTTTGATCAGGCGCTCAGCAGGAGTGTGGGCTGAAGGGGTGAGAAACTACGAGACTCATCAGACACTTGGTCTTGTGATGAGGCGCGACCATGACATCTCCAGAACGGTGAGAGGAACAGTGTTGAAAAGTTGAGGATGTAGAGCGATTTCAAGCATTGGGACGGGGTCTCGATAGGCATGGTGATCCTGTCATCGCTTTGAGGCGTGGGCTTCGGGCACAACCACCAGCGGAGCCACCATCACCCGTGCGCAGCACCCAACGCCACGAGT
>Ga0272446_1000092_pt1 | contig 118007 bp, 101 predicted proteins | sample YNPCB0061_FD_194587 | JGI IMG/M metagenome (GOLD analysis project Ga0272446, IMG submission 194587) | Hot spring microbial mat communities from Yellowstone National Park, WY, United States - YNP-CB-006-1 | ecosystem: Environmental > Aquatic > Thermal springs > Hot (42-90C) > Sediment | place...
CCCGCCCGGTCTCGCCGACAACCACCGCGAACCGGATCCGGTGCGCCCGGATCGAGGTGTCGGAGGTCACCCGGACGGGGGTTCCTGGCACGGTGACCGGGATCTTTCCGAGCGATCGAGGTTGGAGAGATGGAGAATCAGCCATGGCTCTGGATGGGCGTCAAGACGCCCGGTGACAACCGAGTGACCACCTTTTATGACCTCTGTCGCAAGCGAAATCGTGCCACCGTTCCACCGCCGCCGCGCCGCGCCAGGAAGGACCCAAGATTGCTACGCATCTTCGGAATTTCCGAAGATGGCTCAGGCCCGCACGAGGCAGTCGGTCACCACCTGCAAGAAGATGGAGCGCACGTCATCGGGTGCGTAGTTCGTGCCCCAACGCTCGCCCCCTAGCCGCTTCAAGTCCCAACAGACTCCGTGCTCGAGGTGATCCTGGAAGCTGTACCGCGTGCCCATGTAGGCCGTCCGGGGCAGCGGCGCCTCGCCTGGGCGAACCACGAGGATGGCCCGGTTGATGTGCCCCTTCCGATGCCGTACCACGCGCGCGATCAGACCGGATGCCTCGAGCCGGGCGAGCGCGCGTTCACTGACCACGTCGTAAAGCCGGCCGTCAGCACGGTAGACGGGAATGGTCGCCTGCATGGGTCAAGACACACGGAGAGCACGGAGTCTGCGGGAAGGAGATTCACGAGCGTCCCGGCGCTCTGGAGGGGGATGCGGAAGATTCGAGAGGCCCGCGCACCTCTGGGGGAACGCTTGAGGGAAGCGATCTACTCAATGAATACCATGCCCCAGGCTGCCGATCAAGAGAAAACGGATCGCAGCGATTTTGGTTGATGACGCCCAAAGCAGCTGGCCACCGGGGCCGTGGCAATGCCTGGGCGCCGTCCTCTATAGGAGCGGGCCAATGTTGCTTCCCAGCGGAAAACAACGCCGGAGACGCCTACCATGGCTACCACGGACACCAAAGCCCCAAGGGAGAATCACATGGAGCGGGGTGCGCCGGAAACGAAGGCTACCAGGAATTTGGACCCCGTTTGGACCCCACTTGGACCCCAGTGGAGAGGGCGGAAGCCCGTAAGTGTTTGAAAGGTTTGGAGCGGGAGACGGGATTCGAACCCGCGACATCAACCTTGGCAAGGTTGCACTCTACCAGCTGAGTTACTCCCGCCCTGGGGAGAACTTTATTGTTACGCCTCGCTCCGGGGTTTGTCAAACGAGCCTATAAGTATATGATTTTATTTGATTTATAAATCTGTGCCCCGTTTCCCCTTCTATGGTAGACTGACGTTTCAGTTTTCGTAACGGAGAAACTGAGAAAAACCCTCACTGCCTCTCCCGAGCGAGTTGGATCTGACGACTTTCCTTCCGGTGTTCTTGCGTGTGCGCCGGAGGGGTCGTCTATTGCATTTTTGCGATGAATCCTTGGGACCTCATCAAACGCCGATTGGAGACCAAGCTGAGTGAAGACAGTTTTCACAACTGGGTCAGCAAGACGGCGTTCAATCGCCTCGACGGAAATGTGTTGCTGGTCGACGCCCCCAACGAACAGACAAAACGTTGGATGCAAGAGGAATATGGCGAACTGGTTCAACAGACGCTGAATCTGCTGGACTTGGGCATTGACCGGGTAGTCTACGAAGTCCCCTCGATCCCTCCCCCACCGGGCAACCGGGAACCGGAACCGGTTACCCCGAACACTCCCTTCGAGCCCTTGGGCGGGCCCCTGAATCCGAAGTTTACCTTTGACAGTTTTGTGGTCGGCTCCTGCAATCAATTGGCGCATGCCGCGGCGAAGGCTGTGGCGAGCTTTCCCTCGCGGCGGTATAACCCCTTGTATATCTACGCCGGAACAGGGATGGGAAAGACACATCTGATGCACGCGGTCGGGCGCAGCCTGGTAACGCAGTACACGGGCATGCGGGTGATCTACACATCGAGCGAACGGTTTATGAATGAGATGATCACCTGCCTCCGCACTGACCGGATGACCCAGTTTCACTCGTTCTACCGCTCGGCGGACGTTCTGCTGGTGGACGATATCCAGGTACTGGGTGGCAAGGAGCGCACCCAGGAGGAGTTCTTCCATACATTTAACGAGCTGTTTGATAACCAGCGACAGATCGTTCTGTCCAGCGATATGACCCCTAAGGAGATCCCCGGTCTGGTCGACCGCTTGCGCTCCAGGTTCGAGTGGGGGCTTCTCGTTGATATGCAACCCCCCGACCTCGAGACGAAGATGGCCATCCTCGATAAGAAAGCGGAGAGCGAGGGCATCTGCCTGCCTGAGGACGTGCGCACCTTTATCGCAACCAAGACCAAGCAGAGCGTGCGGGAACTGGAAGGCGCTCTGGTGAAGCTGATCGCACTTTCTTCACTGACCGGCGACCCGATCAATCTATCCATGGCGCAACAGGTGCTGCGGCACCTCACGCATTCCTCGGACCGCCGAATCACCATCGACGCCATTCAACGGGCAGTCACCGAACAGTTTCATCTGAAGCCGGGGCAACTCAAGGAGAAGAGCAACGCTCGGGCGATTGCTTACCCCAGGCAAATCGCGATGTACCTGGTGAAGGAATTGACAAACGCGTCCCTGCCGGAGATTGGCCGAGCGTTCGGTGGAAAGCACCACACCACCGTCATCCACTCGATCCAGAAGATCGAGCAACTCCGGCAGAACAACCCTGATTTGAACAGGCTTATACACAAGCTAATCGACACATTACAATGAACTTGGTGGTTTTTTCCACAGGCCCTCGTGAGCAGGCCATGTTGAAACCTGCGCAAATCCGGTTGCAGGACCGGCTTTCGCCCAACCAGTCCCCAGGCGCCTCCACAGTTGGTACAACAGGAAGGCATAGAATTTTGTATAATTTAGAAAGATATCCACACATCCACAGGCCCTATGAATACGGTTCTCTTATAGAAGAACTTTTCTAGGCTTAGGAGTGATCGCACAAGGAGCTGCGGGCTATGGAGTTCACCGTCAACAAATCTGACTTGGTTCGCGAACTCGGGCTTTCACAGGGGGTTGTAGAGAAGAAAACCACCATCCCGATTCTGTCGAACGTCCTGATCGAAGCCCGCGATGGGCAGATTCTGCTGACCGCCACCGATCTGGAACTTAGCATTCGTTCCGCTTGCCCTGCCAGGGTCAAGAAAGAGGGTTCCGGAACGGTACCGGCCAAGAAACTCCTGGACTACGTTCGTTTGCTGCCTGACGCCGAGATCACGATCAAGTTTTTGGAGAACCATTGGGCGCAGATCACCTGTGGCCGCTCGCGCACCAAAATGGCGGGCATGTCCCGGGAGAGTTTCCCGGAGCTTCCGCCCATGCCGCCCGCCAGCGCGGAGATTCCGGCAGCGCTGCTCTCCTCGATGATCGTCCGGACGATCTTTGCCATCTCTGCGGAAGAATCCCGTTTTACGCTGAACGGGGCCCTGTTGTTGCTGAAGCCTTCCAGCTCCGTCATGGTTTCCACTGATGGCCACCGGCTGGCGTTTGTGGAGACGATGAAAGAAGAGGAGAAGCCGGGTGAGAATCTGAGGGTCCTGGTTCCCAAGAAAGCGATGGCGGAGATTCTGCGGCTATCGCAGGAAGGCAGCGACGCCAAGGCGATCATTGCCGGTGATGACAACCATCTGTTCTTCGAGTTCGGCTCCCGGTTGCTGATCAGCCGGAAGCTTACCGGGAACTTCCCTGACTACGACCGCGTGTTGCCTAAGGACAACATCCAAACCGCGCAGCTATCCCGCGATGAGATTAAGGCCGCAGTGGAGCGGGTAGCGCAGTTCGCCGATGAGCGCTCGCGCGCCATCCGCCTCCAGTTCACGCCGGGCGAGGTGAAGGTGTTCACTTCCTCGGTGGAGACCGGCGAGAGCGAGGAAAGCGTTCCCACGAATTATGCCGGTCCGGAGATCGATATTGGCTTTAACGCCCAGTACCTGCTGGACTTTCTGCGCGTGGTTCCGGGCGAGGAAGTCTGTTTCCGGCTCAAGGACCAGCGGAGCGCGGGAGAGTTGACTCCGGCGGGCGGCCCGGAGTCCTTCCACTACCGCTACATTGTGATGCCGATGCGCATCTGATGCGCAGCAGAACCTACTGGTAATCTATGGCGAATGAAGTAAACGCGACCCGCCCGGAAACATACGATTCCACGAGTATCCGGGTTTTGGAAGGCCTTGAGGCGGTCCGGCTGCGCCCGGCCATGTACATAGGCTCGACGGGTGAACTAGGCCTCCACCATCTGGTTTACGAAGTGGTGGACAACTCCGTTGATGAAGCCCTCGCCGGCTTCTGCACCGAGATCAACGTCACCATTCACATCGACAACTCCGTCACGGTAGTGGACAACGGCCGCGGGATTCCGGTCGACATCAAGGAGGAGTTCGGCGTTTCCGCGGCGGAAGTGGTAATGACCAAGCTGCACGCCGGAGGCAAATTCGACTCCAACACGTACAAGGTCTCGGGCGGCTTGCACGGCGTCGGCGTCAGTTGCGTGAACGCGCTTTCTGAGAGGCTGGAGCTGGAGATCTGGCGGGGCGGCTTCACCTGGCAAATGGAATTTGAGCGCGGCGTGCCCAAGGGACCGCTGACCAAGGTGGGGAAAGCAGGCCGGCGCACCGGGACTAAGGTGACCTTTAAGCCGGACCCCACGGTGATGGACGCGCTGGTGTTCAACTACGACACGCTGGCGCAGCGCCTGCGGGAGCTGGCCTTCCTGAACAAGGGCCTGAAGATCACGCTGACGGACGAACGCACCGACCCGATCCGGACCCACGAGTTCCTCTACGAAGGGGGAATCGCCGAGTTCATTAAGCATCTGAACCGCGGCAAATCGGTGCTGCACGACAAACCGATCCACTTTGAAGCCGCCAGGGAATGGCCGGGCGGCGGCGTCCTGACGATGGAAGTGGCGCTTCAGTATAACGACGGCTACTCGGAGAATGTCTTCAGCTTCGCCAACAACATCAACACCGTGGATGGCGGGACGCACCTGACCGGTTTCCGCAGCGCGCTGACACGGACCATCAACGCTGCCGCCCAAGCGGCCGGGCTGATCAAAGATCCGAAAGAGAATCTCACCGGTGATGACGTCCGCGAGGGCCTGACGGCGGTGGTGAGCGTGAAGATCCCCCAGCCGCAGTTTGAAGGGCAGACCAAAGGGAAGCTGAACAGCGACATCACCGGCATTGTGACGCAGTTTGTCAACGAAAAGCTGGGAGAGTACTTCGACAAGAACCCCGCCGTGATGCGCAAGATTGTGAGCAAGGCGATTGACGCGGCGCGGGCCAGGGAAGCGGCGCGCAAAGCGCGTGACCTCACGCGCCGCAAAGGCGCGCTGGATTCCGGCGGACTGCCGGGGAAACTCGCCGACTGCCAGGAGAAAGACCCGCAGCGCTGTGAGTTGTTTCTGGTGGAGGGCGAATCGGCCGGAGGCACGGCGAAGCAGGGCCGCGACCGGCGTTTCCAGGCCATTCTGCCGCTGAAGGGCAAGATCCTCAACGTCGAGAAAGCCCGCTACGATAAGATGCTCAGCCACGAGGAGATCCGGGCCATGATCACGGCGCTCGGCTGCGGCATTGGCAAAGAGGACTTCGATGCGGCCCGCCTCCGCTACAACAAGATCATCATCATGACGGACGCCGACGTGGACGGCTCGCACATTCGCACGCTCCTGCTGACGTTCTTCTTCCGCCACATGCAGGAATTGATCGCGCGGGGCCACATTTTCATCGCGCAGCCTCCGCTCTACCGGATCAAGAAAGGCAAGAGCGAAAAGTACATCAAAGACGAGAAGGATTTTGTGCGGGAGATCATGCGGCGGGCGACCGACAACCTTCGGTTGGAAATCGGGGGCGCGAACGGATCGGCCCGCGCCATGATCGAGGAAAGGGAACTGCGGTCGTTCCTGATGAACCTGGACGAGTTCGAGCAGATTTTCAACAAGGTGGAGCGCCGCCTGCGAGACGCCCGGGCCGTCGAGGCGCTGGCCCAAACCGAGTTCCGGCTGGACAGCCGCGCCGACTTCTCCGACCGCGCCAACCTGGATGCTTTTGCCGCGCACCTGAAGAGCCGAAACCTGACGGTGGAGGTTCGCCCGGACGAGGAACACTCGGCCTGGATGGCGGTCTTTCAGGACGCCACGCAGGCCGAACGGCGCGTCAACGTGGAGCTTGCCGGTGCGCCCGAGTACCGCCGGTTCCGCGCGCTGGCGCGCGAAATCGCCAAGTACAATTACCCGCCCTTCACCGTGGTGAAGAACGAGCGCAGAGATACGCTGGCGTCATGGTCCGCTCTGCTCGAGCATGTCAAGAACGAGGGCAAGAAAGACGCCACGGTGACGCGATACAAGGGTCTGGGCGAGATGAACGCCGAGCAGCTTGCGGAAACCACCATGAATCCCGAGAAGCGGACGCTGCTGCGCGTGCGCCTGGAGGACGCGGTCGAGAGCGAAGAGATCTTCTCAACGCTGATGGGTGAGAACGTGGAGAACCGCCGCAAGTTTATCGAAGAGAACGCCCTGGAAGTGAGAAACCTCGACGTCTGAGGCCGCCGGTCTGAACCCGGACGCGGCGGAGGGGCGATGTGGCGGGCGGGACGCAGATCGGATAAAGTCAAGCCGATGTCCCGGTTCCTCGCCTGCCTCTTCTTTCTGGTCTTGCTTGCTTCCGCGGAGGGCCCCATCGACATAGGCGCCCAGAAGCAACTCTTCATCGACCAAAAGTTCATCGAGATGTCCGAAGGGATTCGGCTGGTGGTAAACCCTCCCCAGCCGACGCGGGAGAAACTGCTCACCGCGGATGGTCCCTGGGAGCGCGACGCGTGGCTTGGCAGCTACCACACGGTCGTGCAGGAGGAAGGAAAGATCCGGCTGTGGTACAACGTGCTGGCCGGCGAGTACAAGCCTGGACAGAACCCGCCGTTCCTCGGCATGGCTTATGCGGAGTCGGACGATGGCAAGACCTTCCGGAAACCGAAGCTGGGACTGGTGGAGCGGAACGGGTCCCGCGAGAATAACCTGGTGCTGCCGCACGACCCGAAACTGATGTCCGTGGGCGGCGCCACCATCTGGCGAGACGACAATCCGGACTGCCCGCCGGAGCGGCGCTACAAGTCGTGGATGAAGAACTACCCCAAGCCGGGAAGCGGATTGCGCGGGCCGCACCGCTTGTGGTACTCGGCGGACGGGTTGAAGTGGTTCCTGGACGAGCGACGGATGACTGGCCTGCGCGCGGCGGACACGCAGCCATCCTGGTTTTGGGATCCCCGGGTGAACCGGTATGTCGGCTACTCCCGGGAGTGGGTGCGGGAAAAGGCCGGGTTCGGCGCGCGGATGGCCTCCTACAACGAGTCCGATGATATGGTTCATTGGGATAGCTTCGCCATGGCGCTGGAGCCCGATGAACGGGACCTTACCGCGGCGCCCGCGCTTTCCATCAATCCGGCGAAGGCCGAGGTGCGGGGCGAGGACGTGCTGCCGCAGCGGGAGAGGCGGCAAGCCGGGCAGACCGCCGGCGAGGACGCCGTCCTGACGCCGACGTCGCCGCTGGATTTCTATGGTCCCGGGGTGTTTCCTTACGAGGGAGTCTACCTGGCGCTGATTCCCGTGTTTCACCACTGGCGGGACAGTGGCGTGCATTCCTGGCCCTCCACGGGGGACATTCAACTGGCGGTCAGCCGCGACGGCCTTCATTTTTCGCGGCCGCTTCCCCGGCAGCCCTTTCTTCGCACGGGGCCGGACGGATCGTTCGACTCCAAGTGGATCTATCCGGTCCTGCGCCCGGTGCGCATGGGCGATGAACTGTGGATCTACTACACCGGCGCCAACCACGATCACGCATACCGCCGGGATCCGCCGGCGGAGAAGGACGAGCACTTCATCTCACGGGCGGTGCTGCGATTGGACGGGTTCCTGTCGGCCGATGCGGATTATGAGGGCGCGTGGTTCATGACGCCGCCGCTGCGGTTCGCGGGTTCCCGGCTCGAGCTAAACCTGGATACCTCCGCCGGGGGCGTCGCGCGGGTGGAGATCCTGGAGGCGTCCGGCAAACCCATACCGGGTTACACCTTGCACGACGCGGACCAACTCAACGGCAACCGCGTGCGGTTCCCGGTGACCTGGGCCGGCCGGGCGGATGTTTCCGCGCTGGCGGGGAAACCGGTGCGGCTGCGCGTCAAGATGCGCTCCGCCAAGTTGTATGCGTTCCAGTTCGTAAACTGAGCAGCAGACGCGGCAGGACGATACACTCAGAAGGACCGATGCCGGAGTCAGTCTACGTCATCTCCGCGGAAAACCTGGAAGAATTCGCCGGCGCGCTGATTTGCGCCGCAGGAGTGCCGCCTGACGCCGCGGCGCTGGCCGCCCGGTCGCTGGTTTCTGCGAACCTGCGCGGCGTGGACTCGCACGGAGTCCACCTGTTGCTGTTCTACCTCGAGCAGCTCGAGCGCCGGGAGATCGATCCGCTGGGCGAAGGCCGCGTGGTGTCCGAGATCGGCGGTTGCCTGCTCTATGATGGGTGCAATGCACTCGGGCAGGTGGTGGCCGACCGGTGCACCGACCACGGCCTGCGGCTGACGCGGCACCACGGGCTCAGCTTGGTGGTGGCGCGGGAATCGAACCATTTTGGCGCGGCGGCATTCTGGGCGCAGAAATACTCAGCGCAGGGGCTGATTGGCGCGGTGTTCTGTAACGCTTCCCCGATCGTGCCGCCGTGGCAGGGCAAGGAGGGACGGGTCGGCACGAATCCCATTTGTCTGTCGGTGCCCGGCGGCGCCGAGCGGCCCTTTCTGCTGGATATGGCGACGACCACGGTGGCCGCCAATCGCATCTTCAAGGCCATGGTGAACGGCCAACCGCAGATTCCGGCCGGGTGGGCGATGGACGCCGACGGCGTTCCGACTACCGATACGCGCACGGCGTACGAGGGTTTGATTTCACCGCTGGGTGGATACAAGGGCAGCGGGCTGGCGCTGATGGTCGAGATCCTCTGCGGGGTGCTGGGAGGGGGGGCGATGGCGACGGAAGTGGGCGGTTTACGGTTCCGTGGGCGGCCGTTCCGCGCCAGCCAGTGTTTTCTGGGAATTGACATCGAGCGTTTCCTGCCTTTGCGCGAGTTCCAGGCGCGGATGGACTGGCTGATTCGGGAAATCAAGAACACGCCGCCGGCCAAGGGCTATACGGAAGTGCTGGTGGCGGGGGAGCCGGAGTGGCGCGCCGAGGAGCGCCGGCGCCGCGAGGGCATTCCGCTGGAAGCGGGCACCTGGAACGGGCTGCTGGCCTTCGCGGAGCGGTGGGGCATTACGCCGCCCGCGCGAGTCGAGCGGGTGGAGCTGGGGTGATTCCGGCGGAGGCGGCGCTCGGGGTTGCGGGAGCGGCGGGATCGGCCGCCGCGTTGATGGCGTATGCGGTGCGGGGCCGCTCGGCTACCTGGCTGGCGCCGTCCGTGTACCGGGGCCCGCGCCACCAACCGCGCGTCGCGTTGACCTTCGATGACGGTCCCACGCCCGGCACTCTCCGCCTGTTGGAGATCCTGGCAGAAGAGCGGGTGCCGGCCGCTTTTTTTCTGTGCGGCGCGAACGTGGAACGCCATCCGCGGGTGGCGGCGGCGATCGCGGCGGCAGGTCACGAGATCGGCAACCATTCCTACTCTCATCCGCTGTTTGCGTTCAAGTCCGCCCGTTTTATCGCCGGAGAGGTTCGGCGGGCGCAGGAGGCGATCGCGCAGGCGGCGGGCGCCGCGCCCCGCTGGTTCCGGCCACCGTATGGAGTTCGCTGGTTTGGGCTGCGCCGCATCCAGCGGGAAGCGGGCCTCGGGGGGGTGATGTGGACGGTGATCGGCCGCGATTGGAAGCTCGACGCCGAGTCGGTGGCGCGGCGGGTCGCCGCCGGCGCCGGTCCGGGCGCGATCCTCTGCCTGCACGATGGCCGCGAACTAGCCCCCGCTCCCGATATCTCGGCGACTCTGGAGGCGGTGCGGCGGTTGATCCCCCGGCTACGCCAGCGGGGTCTTGAATTTGCTACGTTGAGTTCGATGGTATGCCCGAAGACCTGACGGAACGGATCCTGGACGTGATCGCGGCCACCCAAAAACTGCCGCGTGACAAGCTCTCGATCGATAGCTCGTTTTCCGATCTCAACATCGACTCGATGGACGGCGTGAACATTCTGTTCGCGTTGGAGAACGAGTTCAACATCACCATCCCGGATGAGCAAGCGAAGTCGATTCGGAGCCTCCGCGATATTGTCGACGGGGTGCGAGGACTGATTGAGGGGTCCGGCCAGGAAGGCGTCGCGCTTTCGTCATGAGGCAGCGGGCCGCTGTCACCGGCGTGGGGGTGGTTTCCGCGGCGGGCTTATCCTGCGGGGCGTTCTGGGAGTCGTTGCGGGCGGGCCGCAGCGCCATCGCGCCTTTGCAGTGCGTCGAGCCGGGCGCCTTGCGCTTTGCCCGCGGAGCCGAGGTCCGCGGCTTCGATCCGCTGGCGCATTTTGAGCCGAAGCAGATCGACTTTCTGGACCGGTTCGCCCAGTTCGCGGTGGTGGCGGCCCGGGAGGCCGTTCGCGACGCGGGGATCGCCTGGACACCGGAACTGCGGCGCCGCGCGGCCATCGTGACGGGCTCCTGCGTGGGCGGCCAAAGCAGCGAAGACAGCGAGTTTGTCGAGCTCTATAAGAAGAACCGGCCCCGGGTTCATCCGCTGACGATCGCGCGCGTGATGGCCAACGCCGGCGCCAGCCACATCAGCATGGATCTGGGCGTCACCGGACCCTGCTTGACCGTATCCACCGCCTGTTCATCGTCGAATCATGCCATTGGTCAGGCCGTATGGATGCTGCGGAGCGGGATAGCGGATCTGGTCATCGCGGGAGGCAGTGAGGCGCCCTTCAGTCTGGGGCATCTCAAAGCGTGGGAGGCGATGCGGGTCGTCTCGCCGGACACGTGCCGGCCCTTCTCGCGGGACCGCAAGGGCATGATCCTGGGAGAGGGCGCGGCGATGCTGGTGCTGGAACCGCTGGAACGCGCCCGGGCGCGCGGCGTCCGCGTCTATGGCGAGGTCTGCGGCTTCGGCATGTCGGCCGACGCGCACCATCTGACGCAACCCGCCAAGGACGGCGCCCGGCGAGCGATGGCCGCTGCGCTCGCGGACGCCGGCTTGCCGCCCGAAGCCGTCGGTTACATTAACGCCCACGGCACAGGCACTTCCGCCAACGATCCCACCGAATGCGCCGCGATTCGGGAGGTGTTTGGCGCGCACGGGGACCGGCTGGCGGTGAGTTCCACCAAATCGATGCACGGGCACGCCCTGGGCGCCGCGGGTGCGCTCGAGGCGGCCGCCACGCTTCTCGCATTACGGGACGGCTTCTTACCGCCTACGGCGAATTTCACCGCTGCCGACCCGGAATGCGATCTGGACGTGATTCCCAACAAGGGGCGCGCCGCGGAGGTCGAGTACGCGCTTTCCAATTCCTTTGCGTTCGGCGGGCTAAATGCGGTACTGGTGTTCCGGAAGGCGTAAGCATTCGCGCTGCGGAGTTGGTTACAAGGTGGTAAAACCTGAGCAACTGGCGCCGGGCGTAAGGTCCGGGATCGTTTCCGCTGAAAGAAGCCAACCACAGAGCGGATACCCGTCCTGGTGCGCCTCTATGAGGAAGCCCCCAGGCGCAGTTGCGGTGGCCGAAGACGAGGTGCAGCGATTTCTTGATGGCTCTCCTTCGCTTCGGTCTCGCTTCAGACAAACAATTCACGGACCGGCTCGGTTCCGTGATCGACGACGCGGATGGGCCGGCCCTGCGCGCCCGGGAGTTCATGGTCGAGCGGGATACCGAGCGAATGATAGATCGTCGCCGCCACCTCCGCGGGCGTGACGGGGCGGTCTTTAGGCATAGCCGCGATTTCGTCCGAAGAACCAACCACCTGGCCACCTCGGACCCCGCCCCCTGCCATAAGCATCGACCAGCACTGCGGCCAGTGATCGCGCCCGCCCGCGGGGTTTACCTTGGGTGTACGGCCGAACTCGCCAGTGGCGACGACCAGCGTGTTGCCAAGGAGTCCGCGATCGTGCAGGTCTTCCAGCAACGAGCTGTAGGCATGGTCAAACATGGGGCCGACTAGGTCCCGATAGCACGAAATCGGGCTAAAGGGCTTCGAGCCGTGGATGTCCCAAGTAATCTCGTCAAACACGGTCTCGAACATGTTGATGGTGACGAAACGCACTCCGGCCTCGATCATCCGGCGGGCGAGGAGGCAGCTCTGGCCGAAACGATTGAGGCCATACTTCTCGCGGACGGCTTCGGGTTCGCGGGACAAGTCGAAGGCCTCACGGGCCTTTTGGGAGGACATGAGCGTGTAGGCCTGATGGAAGGTAGAGTCGAGCAGGCGGGCATCCTGGGAGGTCTCAAACCGGCTGACGGTGCGGTCGACCAGTTCGCGCCAGTTCTTGCGCCGGTCAACGCGAAGAGCGGAGAGATACTCCGGAGGGAGCATATCGGGCACGCGGAAGTTGGGGTCAGACGGATCGGCGTTCAGGACAAACGGGTCGTGCGTCTTGCCGAGGTAACCGGCGTTCTGGCCGTGGGGCATGTTGCCCCCCGTGTTGCCAATGGGACGCGGCAGCAGGACGTGCGCTGGGACGTCACCCTGCGGGCCTTTGAGTTTCGATAGGACGCAACCGACATGCGGATGCTCGATGCCGCCCTGGAACAAACGGCCGGTCTGCATCATCTGGTGGCCGGTGTCATGAACCGCGGCCGCCGTATGGTAGACGCTACGGACGATGGCGTATTTGTCGGCATGCTTTGCCATCCGCGGAAAGTTTTCGGAGATTTCCACGCCGGCGACGTTGGTCTTGATCGGACGATAGGGGCCGCGAATCTCGACAGGCGCGTTGGGCTTCATGTCCCAGGTGTCGAGCTGGGAGGGGCCGCCCACGAGAAACAGAAGAATGCAGTTGGCGTCCTTGGAGCGGTCGGCCGCCCCGCGAGCCTTCCAGCCGAACCACTCGGGGAGTCCCAGGCCCAGCAAAGACAGCGTGCCGGCGTGGAAGAAATCCCGCCGCCGTAGGCCATCGCAGAAGTGAACAGCTTTGTCGGCATCCAATCGGAACATGGGCGGAGCGCTCCTTCTCCTCGATCAAATCACTGAAGATCGGAGAATGAAGAAATTGTATCGGAAGGCTTTTCGCGCGCGCAATTAAAAAAGCGGAGTGGTAGGGACGGGCAGATTCGAACTGCCGGCCTGCCGCTTAGGAGGCGGCTGCTCTATCCATCTGAGCTACGTCCCCACGCTTTCTTCATTGTAGCGGCTGAGTCCCCGGCGGCCAATGTCGCTGCGGTAGTGGGCGCCTTCGAAATGAATGCAGCGCACGGCGGCATACGCGCGGTCGATGGCGGCGGCGAGGGTGGGGCCGGAGCAAGTCACGCCCAGGACACGGCCGCCGGCAGTTTCGAGACCAGCAGGCCCCAGGCGGGTGCCGGCGTGGAAGACAATGGCGCCCTTGGTTTCGGCTTCGGCGATTCCGGAAATGGGCTTGCCCGCCGAGTAGGCGCCCGGGTATCCTCCGGAGGCCATCACCACGCAAACGGACGGATGCGGAGACCAATCCAGGCGCTGGCTTTGAAGGTTCTGTTCCGTAGCCGCCCAGAGTACTTCGGCCAGCCCGGATTGCAAGCGGTGCAGCAGAGGCTGGGTTTCAGGGTCCCCGGAGCGGACATTGAACTCAAGCACCTTCGGCCCGTCGGTGGTCATCATGAGGCCAGCGTAGAGAAAGCCGGTGAAGCGGGTCGCCCGGACGGTGGGGATGATGATCGTTTCCAAGATCTGATCGCGCTGGGGGGCGGACAGCAGCCGCGAATCCGAGTAGGCGCCCATGCCGCCCGTGTTGGGTCCCTGGTCGTTGTCAAAGACGCGCTTGTGATCCTGGCTGGGCTCGAGAGGAAGGGCGGTGGCGCCGTCGCAGATAGCGATGAAGCTGAGCTCTTCGCCCTCGAGGAATTCTTCGAGAACAAGGCGGTTTCCGAGGGAGGCAATCGCGGCGCGCGCCTGGTTTTCGTCTTGGGCAATGACCACGCCTTTGCCAGCAGCGAGTCCATCCGCCTTGACGACCACGGGATAGTGGAAGTGGCGAAGCGCGGCGAGGGCTTCCGCCGGGTTCTCACACGCGTGGAAACGGGCCGTCGGGATGCCCTGCTGTGCGAAGAAGCGCTTCGCATAAACCTTGCTGCCTTCAAGGGCTGCGGCGGCGGCAGGGGGGCCGAAGATGCGGAGACCCTCGGCGCGGAAAAGGTCGACGATGCCCTCGACCAGGGGAGCTTCAGGCCCCACAACCGTCAGCTCGATGGCCGCCGCGCGGGCGGCGTCGAGATAATGTTTGGGGGTGGCGCCGGCCAGCGGCAGATTGACCGCGACTTGCGCGGTGCCGGGATTTCCTGGCGCAGCAAAGACTTCGGCGCCCGGACTGCGGGCCAGTTTCCAGGCGAGGGCGTGCTCGCGGCCGCCGCTCCCGATGACGAGAATTCTCATGACGATACAATAAGGATACGCGCAAACAGGGATCTTCATGCAGAACCGATACGACGTGGTCGTGATTGGCGCGGGTCACGCCGGATGCGAGGCGGCGCGCGCGTGCGCCCGGTTGGGCTTGAAAACCGCGATCGTGACGATGAACGCGGACTTGATCGCCCAGATGTCCTGCAATCCGGCGGTGGGTGGAATTGCGAAGGGCCACTTAGTGCGGGAGATCGACGCGCTCGGCGGGGTGATGGGCGAGGTCACCGATGCGGTGGGCATTCAGTTTCGCCTGCTCAACACCAGCCGCGGCCCGGCCGTGTGGTCGCCGCGGGCGCAATGCGACAAGAAGCTGTACCGGTTGAAGATGAAAGAGGTGCTGGAGCACGAGCCGAACCTGCGCATCCGGCAGGCGGAGGTGGCCGAACTGGCGCTGAGCGAGCTCCCGGGCGGACGCAAGAGAATTTCAGGTGTGAAACTCCGAGACGGCCGCGAATTGCATGCCCGCGCCGTGGTGGTGACGACGGGAACGTTTCTGAACGGGTTAGCGCACGTCGGCGAACAGAGGTACAGTTGTGGGCGGAACGGGGAAGCCCCCTCAAACCTGTTGGGTGACCAATTAAGGACGCTGGGTCTGTCCTGGACCCGCTTGAAGACGGGCACGCCTCCGCGGCTTGACGGAAGAACCATTGACTGGTCGTGCTTTGAAAAGCAACCTGGCGACCCGGAGCCGACGCCTTTCTCGTTTCTCACGGAGCGGATCGACCGAGCACAGATTTGCTGCTACCTGGCCTATACGACCCCCGCGACGAAGCAGATCATTGATGTAGCGATTCACCGGTCTCCTCTCTATAGCGGGCAAATCGAAGGGATCGGTCCTCGCTACTGCCCATCGATCGAGGATAAGTTCGTCAAGTTCCCGGACAAAGAGCGCCACCAGATCTTTTTGGAGCCGGAGGGACTGGATACGAACGAAATCTACGTGAACGGCATGTCGACAAGCATGCCGATTGATATCCAGGCGGCCATGATCGCCTCCATTCCAGGACTGGAGGAAGCCGAAATGATTCGGCCTGGTTACGCGATTGAGTATGACGCGGTTGATCCCCGGGAGCTGACCCACGCTCTTGAGGTCAAGAAGATCGAGAATCTGTTCCTGGCCGGACAAATCAATGGCACGTCGGGATACGAGGAGGCCGCCTGTCAAGGGTTGATCGCGGGCATCAATGCAGCGCGGAAGCTCGGTGGAATGGACCCGTTGGTGCTCGACCGGGTCAGCGGTTACACAGGAATCCTGATCGACGACCTGGTGACCAAGGGCGCGGACGAGCCTTACCGGATGTTTACCTCAAGGGCCGAGTTCCGGCTTCACCTGCGGATCGACAATGCCGACGAACGTCTCACGAGCATCGGCCGGCGGACAGGGCTTGTGTGCGATGCTCGCTGGAAGTTGTACCAGAAGAAGATCGAGCAGAAGGAGAAGCTCCTGCTGGCGCTGAACGGAGGGCGGCTTGCCCAGTGGCTGAAGCGGCCGGAATCGAAGATCGAGCAACTGGACACGTGGGTTGAAGAGGTGTTAGGGGAGCCGCCCGTCCGCGGGGTCCTGGCGACAGTGGAGACCGAGGTGAAGTACGCGGGATACATCGCTCAGCAGGAGCGGCAGATCCGGCGGCTCAAGGAGGCAGAGGCGAAAGTAATCCCGGGAGGTTTCCGCTACCGTGACGTCCCCGGCCTGTCGCGGGAGGTCATCGAGAAGTTGGAGCGGGTGGAACCCCGCACGCTCGGGCAAGCGCTTAGAATTCCTGGGGTGACACCGGCGGCAGTTGCCATTCTTGATGTGTACGTGAGTTTGCAGCGTGCTTCGTGATTGGCTGATGCGATTGGTGGCGCCGCATTGTCCACTGTCCAGTGCAGAGGTGGAGGCTTTCGAAGCCCACTGGGCGTTGGTGCAGCGGTGGAACCGAAGGCTCAACTTGACGCGCATTCTGGACGAGCAGGAAGCAGCCGTGCGCCATTTTGGGGAAGCAGCCTTTTTGGCGCGCTGGTTGCCGCCCGGGCGCCTTCGCGTGGCCGATGTTGGCTCCGGAGCAGGATTTCCGGGGATGCCCCTTGCTGTCCTGCGGCCCGAATGCCAAGTGACGCTGATTGAATCGCATCGGAGGAAGGCGGTGTTTCTGCGGGAGGCGTCGCGGGGGTTTTCCAATGTTCGGGTTGTGGCGGAGCGTGCAGAGTCTGTCTCGGGTACGTTTGACTGGGCGGTTTCCAGGGCAGTGGCATGGGTTGAGCTTCGGCCATTCATCTTCGATTTGGCTCCGGCGCTCGCTTTTCTTGGGGGGCGGGAGGTGATTCCTGGAGAGTGCTCCAGGGTGGCTCTCCCATGGGGCGGGGATCGCTTTCTGGTGGCTGTTTCACGTGAAACATCGTCCTGACAAAGGGATTTGGCCTTACAGCAAACGTTCCACGTGAAACGATATCGGCGCGAAGTGCCGAACCACCTCCCTCTCAAGCAGTCCTGTGATAGCATGTTGGCTTGGGAAAAACCATCGCCGTCGCCAACCAGAAAGGTGGTGTCGGAAAGACGACCACCGCGATCAACCTTGCCGCGGCGCTGGCCGCCAATGATCTCGAAGTCCTGCTTGTCGACTCGGACCCGCAAGGGAATTCCACCACCGGCTTGGGAATCGACAAAGATCCTGACCGCCTGACCACCTATCAGGTGCTCCTTGGCTCTCACTCCCTCCAGGATGCGGTGATCCCCACCGCGTTTCAGGGACTCTCTTTGCTTCCCGCCGACCACAATCTCGCCGCTGCCAATATTGAGCTGGTTGAACTGCCCGAGCGTCAGTTCAAACTCCGCCACGCCCTCGCGAACGCGCGCAGCATGTACCGGTACATCCTGATCGACTGCCCTCCAGCCCTCGACCTTCTCACCATCAACGCGCTTTCCGCGGCCGACTCCGTCCTCATCCCCATTCAATGCGAATTCTTCGCGCTCGAAGGTATCTCGGAACTGATCGGAACGATCGACCGTATCAAGGAATCGTTTGGCCACCCCTTGGAAATTGAAGGAATCCTCCTAACGATGTATGACGACCGTACCAACCTCGCCCGCCAAGTGGCCGCCGACCTCCGCGAGTTCTTCGAGAAGGAAATCTTCAGAACTGTAATCCCTCGAAGTATTCGGTTGGCCGAAGCGCCTAGCTTTGGCCAGCCCATCCTAAGCTACGACGTGCGCTCCCGCGGAGCCGAGAGCTACATCCGCCTTGCTAAGGAGATCCTGGAGAATGAGCAAACCAGCCGACGGGCCACGCAAAGTGCTGGGTAAGGGGCTCAGCGCCCTCCTGCCGGAGCGGCCTGCTGGCGATGCCGCTTCTTCCACCGCCCAAACCCCTCGCGAGTTGCCGATCGGCGACATAGACCCCAACCCGCTACAGCCAAGACGCATCTTCGTTCAAGACCGGCTCGACGAGCTTGCACAGTCCATCCGCGCCAACGGCATCGTGCAGCCCCTCGTCGTCCGCCAAAACGGCGGCCGTTATCAGCTCGTCGCCGGAGAACGCCGCTGGCGAGCAGCCCAACTCGCAAATCTGGACAAGGTTCCCGTCATCGTCCAGAACATACCCGACGACCGACTCCTCGAAGTAACGCTTATCGAGAACATTCAGCGGGAAGACCTTAACCCAATCGAAGCCGCCTTGGCCTTTCAGCGCATGATTGTCGACCTCCACCTGACCCAGGAAGAGGTCGGCCGCCGGACGGGCAAAGACCGCACCACCATTACAAACTTCCTTCGCTTGCTCCAACTACCCGGAGATATCCAGCAACTTGTTGGCGAGAGACGCCTCTCGCCCGGTCACGCCCGCTGCCTCGTCGGCCTGCCCGAGTCTACCCAGCGCGAAGTGGCCGAAAAGATAGTCGCTCAAGGCATGTCGGTTCGAGAGACAGAGCGCCTCACCCAACGTCTTACGGAACCGAGACGCCCGAAGACCCCGAAAGAGAGCGCTGCCCTGGATCCTAATGTGCGCGCCGCCATTGAGGCCATGGAACGCGCTCTCGGAACACGCGTCCGCATCGTCTCCCGCTCTGGTTCGTCGGGAAGGATCGAGATTGAGTATTATTCCACGGAGGACCTGGACCGAATCTATGCAGCAATCGTAGGCGACGCGACAGCCTGACTGCCCCCGTCCGGGCTCATGCCCTTAGTCGCGCAAGAGCTGGAGGAGACCCTCTAATTCCTGCCGAATGAGCGTCACCAACTCCGAATCAAACAGACTCGCTTGCTGTCCCACAGGAAGCGCCGGCTTCGCCAAGCGCTTCTTGTGAGGCGACCTCGCCTCTTCTTGAAGGGCTTGCCGGGCGCCTTCAATCGTAAAGCGCCGGTCATAAAGCAAATGCTTGATTCGCAGGAGTTGCTCAACGTCCCTCTTTCGGTACAGCCTGTGCCCGGTCCCCGACTTCTTAGGGGAAAGCTGCGGAAACTCAGATTCCCAATACCGCAGCACATACGGCTCCACTCCAACCAGTCCGCTTACCTCGCCAATGCGAAAGTACAGCTTGTCGGGGATGTCCGGCGTCGGAGTTTGTACCGCTGGGTCGGCCATGAACCTATCTGCATCCTAAGGTGAAAGGGCCATCAACGTCAACCTCATCCTTGCAGATCACTCAGGAACCAGAAGGTTAAGCGGATACTCCAGATCTCCGTTCCTCCTATTCCGAGGAGCCCTTGTTCAATCCCTCCCCGGCGATCAGTTCCACCACGTGTTTCCCTCTCGGCAGGGAGATCACCCAATTCCCCTCCCGCTCCTCCAGAATGGCCGGGCGAACCTCGCCGTCCAGCCGAAAGACAACCGGCTCCCGCGACAGCACCGCAAAGGCCCGGCTTTGGCTTTCGTACTCCAAGCGTATCCCGGCGGGCGCCGAGAACCCGGCCGCCAAGACCTCCCCGGTGAAATCCAGCACCTTGAACCCGAAGTCGTTCCCTGCGCTAATCCGATGCGATCCGGCAGGCACCAGCACTCTCTCGCCATCTCCCAAAGGCCACGCCCGTCCGTTCACTGTTGCTCCGCCCCTCCAGCGCACGAACATCGCCCTCGGCGTCTCCACCTCCAAGCCCTCCTCCGTGAGCCGAACCCGGTCCGCGACTGCCGTGGCCGCGGGCAAGAAAATGAGGTCATCGGGCAAGATCGATTTCTCGAAATACAAAGCCACGCGAGCGAACGACGAGCTCGCCGCGTGCAGCAACTGGAACAACTCCAAACCAGTTTGCAGCTTTGTCGGATACACGTCCTGATAACGCTCCACCACGTTGATGTCCACCGCAAGCCTCTGCTTGTCCGGCGCCAAATCGTCGTACCGTCTTGCCAGCTCGCGATAACGCTGGGAGCTGAAATGCCACACGGTGGCAGGATCCTCCACCAGGAACGTAAACCCCCGCTCGGCCACCCAAGGCAAGAGTCCTGCGGAATCCGCCCCAATCGCGTCACGCATGCGAACGTCCAGTCGATCATCAACGTGGGTCAGCACGATGTCCAGGTCCAGCCGCTGGCTACGCAGTTCCTCGATCACTGTCAGCCACTCTTGCTGCAGCCGCCGCGCGAGCCGAACCCGATAGTCCAGGAACTGCCGCATCCGGCCGGCGTCAAACGCCCCCTGAAACAACATCAGCGGATCAAAACCGGCCTCGCGGCCAAACTCGGCGCGGACTTCGGTATTCATCGGCGTAAACCTTGATGGGTTCGCCGGCCCCTCGAGCGATTCGAAGTACAACTCCGCCAGGTTCACTCCGTCCCACGGTAAGCGGAGTATCAGGTCTGTTACACCGAGTCGCACCGCCCGTGCGCAATCCCGGTTAACCAGATTCATCAGCTTGCGCCAATCCAGATGCGCGTCCTTCTGATCCGCGGTCTTCTCCCGCCAAGCCGGATGATCTCCCCAGAAGCGCTCGCTCACATGTGGCAGTTCGAGCCACGCGTACACCGCGATCCCTTGCCGGTGGCACGAACGGATCAAGTTCTCGAGATAGGCGTCCCGAGCCGTGTCCCGCTCAAAGAAATGCCACGCGGCCACGTGCAAGCCCGCGATCCCCGCTGCGCGCCAACGCCGCGCCAGATAGTCCGAATCCGCTCGCAGGCGGTACGAGGAATCGAAGAACGCCCAGAGGTTCCGCGCTTCAAACGGAGGATCGAAACCCAGTTCGCGCAACGCATGGGGCAAATATGGAAACCGCTCGTACCCATGCTCGCCGGCATCCGTGGCTAACCACAAAACGCCGCCCGCGCCTCTTCGATAACCGGCAAGAAGCGGCGCTCCAGACCACTTGTCTTTCGCAAATACCCGGGCTCCCTGAGGAACAACCGACCGCGCCAGTTCCGCCTCCTGCTCCCAGACGATCGCCAGACCGGGCCGCCTGGCCTCCTCCAAGCGCCTGACCCGCACCCGCTCGGGCGTGCCGCGAAACCCGAACATCTCGGCGGCCAGACTCTGCCCTTCCAGCACCAGGTAAACTCCCCGCTCCAACGCCTCGGCCCACCGCGGCGAGGCATCGGTTCCCGGCCGCAACACGATAATCGCGGCCGACTCCGCCGGTCCCGGCTTCAGCCCGATCGAACCAAACACCGCAGGCCATGCTCCCGGCGTCCCGTGGGCCACATGAAAGAAATAGCCCGTCCGGCGAGGCTGGCTGATTTCGCCTTTTGCAGCCGCTGCGCCCGCCGCCACCAGCAGCGCCACGAACCCCAGCCGCCTAGTGTGTGAACGCATACCACACGCCACCGCGCAGATCGTAATACTGAGGCGCTCGCAGCCCCCCCTGATCCACCGTATAGGCGCCTCGAAGCGCCTCGACGAACAGCACGGTGCCCTTCCGCAGAAAAGGCCACCGGAATCTTAGTCCCGGACCGAGTTCGGCGAAATTCGCCCAGGCCGCCCGCCTGGCGTCCGTGACCACATTAACCGCCAGGTACAACTGCGTCTCGAGGCCGCCCAAAAGCCTGGCCGAACCCAGCGACCACCCGCCCCGGTTCTGGACGTACAACAAGACGTCGTTGTCGAACCGGCTGATGAACACTGCGTCGCTGTTCAACTCGTAAAACCAGCCCGCCGTCCCGATGCCGTGGCCGATTCCCCGGCCGAACGAAATCCCGCCGCGATAGTCCGGAACCATTTTTCCCGCGCCCGGTTGCGGGCGTCGCAGACTCCTTGCGGAACCGGCTTCCGCCCACGCCGTGAGCCCCCGCCAGGTGCGCGTCGCCAAGCCCAGTCCGAAAATGGCCGCGTTCTCCGAGAGGAATTGGGGAATTGGACCGCCTGTCGTATGCCGTACATCCCCCATGACGCGCACCGACAGATACGGCCGCAGCGGAAGTCTCCCTACCCGTATTTCCACTTTCGCTTGACTGTACGAGAACGCGTCCCGCCAGCGCGACGAGTACAGCGGAAAGGTCCACACCGTCGTCCGAAACCGGGCATAGTCGGGCCGCAGACTCTCGTAAGCTTTGCGGGCCTCAGCCGAGATCCGCGGGTCGCGGCTGCGCCGCGCCAGGTCGAACCATTGAAGCGCCTCCCGGTCCTGGTGCAGGACGTTGTACGTCCATCCCAGCTTCAACAAGACCCAAGGATCCGCCGGATCCTCCTCATGCGCCGCCCTGAGGTAGCGCAAGGCGTCCGCGAGATACCCTTTCTGCAAGCTCCTTTCTGCTAACACCTTGGCGTCACTGGTGATCGCCTCGGCGGCGGTGGCGGCGTCCGTCTGCTTCCTTTCGAGCGGCAGCTTCAGCGCCGCGCGCACCCTGTTCGCCAACACCTCGTCCGGTCCAGCCAGAACCTTCGCTAACAGCGGCTCCGCCCGCGTCTTGTCATTCCGCGCTAAATACATCAACCCAAGCTGCGCGCTGGCAAGCAAGTCGTCAGGCGCGCGCTCGAGAATTGCTCGAAACTCCCTCTCGGCATCGGCGGGTTTGTCCATGGCGAGCAGGAGGAACGCCAGCTCCCGCCGCAACTCCAGATTGTTCTCCTCGAACTCGAGGGCCAGACGAAACTCGTAAACGTAGGGATATCTGGCGGGCAACAGTTCGCGAGCGGTTTCCGCCGCGCGGGGCGACGGACCGCGCGACGCCGCAAGCAGCGCCGCGGTAGCCATATCTGTGCGATTCAGCGCCTTCCAGACGGTGGCCAGCCGCACGATCAGGTTCCGCTCGGACGGCTTCAGCCGCCACGCCGCTTCATAGTGCTTCGCCGCGAGTTCCAATTCATCGCGCTCCTCAGCCAGGCGGGCCAGCTCCAGGTGCGCCATAAAATCGCCCGGATTCGCTTCCACCACCTGCGACCAACGGGCGATACCCTCTCCCAGCGCCCGGTCGATGTTTTGAAACGCCTGCCCGGCGGTCGCCCGCGATGCGGGATCACCGGTCTTCCTTACGCGGTCAAATACCCTTCGGGCCTTTGCGCGCTCGCCGGTCTCATGACACAGGAATGCGTATTCGAGGGCCGCCTGGAAGTCGTTGGGTCTCGTCCTCATCACCGCGCCGAACTCCTCCCGGGCCAGTTCGTTCTCGCCAATCTTCAGATAGGCGTACGCCAAGTCTTTGCGTACCTCCGTCCGCTCCGGCATGGCTCGCAGGGTCTCCTGAAACAGGTGAACCGCTTCGTCGTACTGATTCTGCCGCAGGGCTTCGTACGCCCCCTGAAGCGGGTCGACCGGCGGCGGCGTGGAGCCGCCGTAGATCTGCGCCAGGCTGCGGCCGCCGGCGAGAAGGAAAAAGAAAAGGAGAAACCTCATCGCACGCCCTTACCTTCCCGGAGAAGTAGTGCCGCGCGGCGGCGATTTCTCGCACCTCAACTTCCCTCCGACTGCGGAAATCGGGCGGCCAGCGTAAAATGAGATCAGCACGGTCCTCATCTTCAGCCCGGACAGGTGCGATCGGATCCTCCGAGCACTGCCATGCCTACTTTTCGAGGCGTTGACTACCTCCACATCGATTCCCTCTTCTCTGAAGAGGAGCTCCTGGTGCGCCAGATGGCTCGCCAATTCGTGGAAGAGCAGGTCCTTCCCCTCATCCGCGACGCTTACCGGGAGGGCGTTTTCCCCAAATCTCTGATTCCCGACTTAGGCCGTCTCGGGTTCCTCGGCGCCAACCTCGAGGGCTATGGCTGTGCGGGGATGTCCAACGTCGAATACGGCCTGATTATGCAGGAATTGGAACGCGGCGATTCCGGGCTGCGCAGCTTCGTCTCGGTGCAAGGCGCCCTGGTGATGTATCCGATCCTGACTTACGGCTCCGCCGAGCAGAAAGAACGGTGGCTGCCGCGCCTCCAGTCCGGCGAGGCGATCGGCTGCTTCGGACTCACCGAACCGGACTTCGGCTCCAACCCGGCTGGCATGCGAACCACCGCCCGCCAGGACGGCGCCGGCTGGATCCTCAACGGCGAAAAAACCTGGATCACGAATGGATCCGTGGCCGACGTCGCGGTGGTCTGGGCGCGAACCCCGGACGGCATCCGCGGCTTCCTGATCGAAAACGGAACGCCCGGCTATTCCACCTCGGACATCCACGGCAAGCTCTCCATGCGGGCTTCGGTGACCTCCAGCCTTTCCCTGACGGACTGCCGGGTCCCCGATTCCGCCCGTTTGCCCGGTGCGGAAGGACTGAAAGCCGCCCTGTCCTGCCTGACGCAAGCGCGCTTCGGGATTGCCTGGGGAGTCTTGGGCGCGGCGATGGACTGCTATGAAACCGCGCGCCAATATTCACTGCTGCGCAAGCAGTTTGACGACCGCCCCATCGCTTCCCACCAACTGGTGCAGGAGAAACTGGCCTGGATGATCACCGAAATCACCAAGGCCCAGTTGCTCGCCATTCACGGCGGCCGGCTGAAGGATCAGGGCAAACTCGATCCGGCCCATGTTTCCATGATGAAGCGGAACAACGTGGCCATTGCCCTGGAAGTCGCGCGCCTCGCGCGCGATCTGCTGGGCGCCCACGGCATCATGGATGAGTACCCGGTCATGCGCCACCTGTGCAACCTCGAGACGGTCAAAACCTACGAGGGCACCGACCACATCCATGCGCTGGTGATTGGCGAGCGCGTCACCGGGATCAGCGCCTACAGGTGACGCCCTTTGCTTCGGTACGCTCTCACCGTCACCCTCAGCGCTTTCCTCCTGTTTCAGGTGCAGCCGCTGCTGGCCAAATCGATTCTGCCCTGGTTCGGCGGCGCTGCCGCGGTCTGGAGCACTTGCATCCTGTTCTTCCAGGTGGTGCTGCTGGCCGGCTATGGCTACGCCCACGTCCTGCACCGCTGCCTCCCGCCTCGCCAGCAGGCTGTCGTGCACATCCTGCTGTTGGCCGCCAGCCTGGCCTTCCTGCCGGTCGTTCCTGCCGCCTTCTGGAAGCCCGGCCCCGGCGATGAACCCGCCTCGCGCATTCTGCTCCTGCTAACTGTCACGGTCGGCTTGCCCTATTTTTTGCTGTCCACCACCGCCCCGCTCTTGCAGGCCTGGTTTGCGCGCGACCCCCGGATGGCCGGACGCTCTCCCTACCGGCTTTACGCTCTGTCTAACACCGGGTCCATGCTGGCGCTCCTCAGTTACCCGCCGCTGGTCGAGCCTTTCCTGAACATCCGCCAGCAGGCCGCCGTCTGGTCGATTTTGTATCTCGGCTTTGCCGCCTTGACTGGCTGGGCAGCGTTCCAGGGGCGCGGCCACGATTTCCCTCCACCGCACGCAGACACGCCGCCGGATGCCGCCAAGCCCTCTTTGCTCCGTTTCCTGGTCTGGACCGCGCTGGCGGCGTGCGCCTCCAGCCTGATGCTGTCCATCACCGACCATATCTCGCAAAATGTCGCCGCGATCCCCTTCCTTTGGATCCTCCCCCTGGCCGTGTACCTGCTGAGCTTCATCCTCTGCTTCGACGCGCCGCACTGGTACCGCCGCGGCTGGTTTCTGCGGCTGTTTGCCGTTCTGCTGGGCGCGATGGTCTACGCGCTGCAAGCCGAGTCCGGCAACTTGCCGATCAAAGTCGCCATTCCCCTGTTTGTGGCCGGCCTGTTCGTCTGCTGCATGGTGTGCCATGGCGAACTGGTGCGGCTTAAGCCCGCGCCGCGCCACCTGACGCTGTTCTACCTCAGCGTGGCGATTGGCGGCGCTTGTGGCGGTTTGTTCGCCGGCATCCTCGCCCCGCGGCTTTTCCGCGGTTACTTCGAACTCCCGGTTTCCCTGGCCGCCGCCGCCGCGCTGGTGCTCATCCTTCTGCGCCGCGATCCGTCGTTTCCGCCGCCGGCAGTTCCCCGCCGCTTCGTCTGGGCAGCGCTGTTGGTCCTCCACGTGGCGTTCAATCTTTCTCTGCTCCACCTCATCGGGCGGCGCGCCGGGGGCGCCCGCGTCGCCTTGCGGAACTTCTACGGTGGTCTCCGGGTCGAGGATGAAGATTCCGCGTTCGGCGTCCGGCGCCAGCTTATGCACGGCACCATCACGCATGGAGAACAGTACTTGGCTGCGTCCCGCCGCTCCAAGCCGCTGACCTACTACGGTTACGATTCCGGGATCGGCCGCGCCCTGCTCCACTACCCCCACCTCCAACCCTTGCACGTCGGCGTGGTCGGGCTCGGCGCGGGCACCCTGGCCGCTTATGGCAAGCGCGGCGACCGCTTCCGCTTTTACGAGATCAACCCACTGGTGGCGGAGCTCGCCCGCTCTCAGTTCCACTACCTCCGCGACTCCAAAGCCGAGATCCACATCGTCCTCGGCGACGCCCGCCTCTCGCTCGAGAACGAGCCCAACCAGCACTTCGACATTCTCGCCATTGACGCCTTCTCCAGTGACTCGATCCCGGTTCACCTGCTGACGCGGGAAGCCTTCGACCTCTACTTCCGCCACCTCAAACCGGGCGGCGTGCTGGCGGTGCACATCTCGAACCGCTATCTGGATCTGCGGCCGGTTGTGGCTGCGGTCTGCTCCCTCCGCGGCAAATCGTTCGCGGTAATCGACACGGAGGACGACGCGGCCGACCCCGCAGTCTTCGGCTGCACCTGGATCCTCATCTCCGCCGATCCGGGGTTCTTGGAGCGGCCCGCAATTCGCAATGCCGCCGCAGCCTACCAGTTCTCCGCCTTCCGCGTCTGGACCGACGATTACAGCAATCTGTTCCGCATCCTCAAATAAAGCGCCGCTCGCCCGCCTTCAGCGCCGGGGCGGCTTGCGCGCGACAAACACGACCGGGCCGAACGACTCGGGAGTATGAAACGACCGCGCGGGCGGCGCGATCGGCCACCACGTGCTGTGCTGCGGGTTGGTCACGCCTCCAGTCCGGTTGAGGTTGAGCCGCCATTCGTCGCCGTCGCGCGGCGGGGTGTGGGCCGCGTCCCGCACGAAGTTGCGCAGCGGAACCGCCATCTCCACCACCCAGGCGCGATCGTCCGGCGACTCATCCTTTCGCTCCAGTCCGTGGTGTGACGTCCGGCGCCGGACGCCTTCCGGCTCCCAGGTCGGCGGGCCCGTCCACCAGTCCGTCCGGCAGCGGTTCAGCATCGTGCCAATGACGTTGATCTCAAACGTATAGTAATTGCGGACCTTCGCCGGGTTCGGACTCAGAAAGATCTCGACGCAATCGTCGCGCGAGACGGGTCCGTGCCGCTGCCGTTCCCGGGCCGAGATGTGCCGGTCTTGACAGAACCACGAGACATACAGGTTCTCGTCGTCCCACAACAATTTGGCTTCCGTCTGTTCCTGCTCGCCCTCCTTGTGCCAATTGAACGTGAACGGCCCGGCGGAAGGCGCCTGTTTCCAGGCCTCCTCGTTCAGTTTTCCGTCGATCGTCACGCGGGACGGGGTGCGATAGATCAGATACGGTTCGGAGGCTGACGCCGGCCAAAGCGCCAGGAGAAGCCAGAAAAGCATCACCCCGGTGTTGTATCACGAATCCAGCGGCAGATTCTGCCGTTAGTAATGCCATTGGCCCGTGCCACGTTGGAGACTAGAGGCTCGCTAACCTGGGCTACTCGCCGAGCCGGGGCGTACGCAACTCGCCCAGATCGACCGCGACATCCAAGGCATCGACGAGACGCTTGCGCCGGTAAATCAACCGCTCGACCTCGCCTGTTCGCGGAAAGCCGTCCGCGAGTTCGCTGCTACGAGGCTCCTGGACCTGCGGGCGCTGGTGAACACAGACATAACGGACAAGCGCCATACGCTGGCAAAGCATGCCGCCCTAATTGTCCTGACGCCAAACCAAACTCGGAAGGGCCCCGTCGATGAGGTTTCCAAGGCTCTTCGGAGACGCAGAGGATGAAGTGCGAATGGTGGCCAGGGACGGAATCGAACCGCCGACGCCAGCCTTTTCAGGGCTGCGCTCTACCAACTGAGCTACCTGGCCAGTTTTTCCGATTTTAGCAAAGGAACATCCGCCCTGCCAATGTGATACAGTTCCGGTTCCAGGGGAGGAGGGAAACCGGATGGCGAAAACCTGGGCGCTGGTAGCGGCGGGGCTCACGGCTAGCGGACTGATGGCGCAGGGCGCCGGGAACTGGGAGAACCCGGTGAAAGCCCTGCTGCGCCAGGGCCAGCCGGTGATCGGTGCCACGGTGACGGTCCCCAGCGCAGAGGTGGCGGCTCAACTGGCCAATCATGGCTACGATTTTCTCTGGATCGAGATGGAGCACAGCCCCATCACGCTGGAGACGGCGCGGAACATGATCCTGGCGACGCGCGGGCTGAAGGCCATGCCCTTCATCCGGGTGCCCGTGAACGAACTGTGGACGGCCAAGCGCGCGCTAGATGCCGGGGCGCTGGGTGTGATCTTCCCGTTCACCAGCACGCCCGAACTCGCCCGGCAGGCGGTGGCCGCCTGTAAGTACCCGCCGGTGGGAAGAAGAGGCGCGGGACCTGGATTGGCCATGTTCCGCTGGCCGGCGCCGGAGGGCTATGCCGACTTCGCCGACCGCAACGCGATGGTGATCGTTATCGTCGAGGAGGCCCGGGCGGTCGAACGCATCGACGAGATCGCCGCCGTCCCGGGGATCGACGCGTTGTTCATCGGGACCAACGACCTGTCGTTCTCGCTCGGACACCGGGGCCGGCAGGACCGGCCTGACGTGCAGGCGGCCATCCGCAAAATCGTGGAAGCCGGCCGCCGCCACGGCGTCCCCGTCGGCCGTCCGGCCGGCACGCCGGAGTTGATCGCGCAGTACCGCAAGGAAGGCTTCCTGTTTTTCCAGGGCCCGTCGGACCTGTCGCTGATGAGCGGCGGCAGCCGCCCGCTGCTCCAATCGCTGGGCAAGAGCGGGGTGGATCCCAAGACCAAAGCGCTGTATTGAGGCAGCGGCCCGCCCGCACAAGCTTTACGTTCTTAACGCAGTCTTTACGGCCGGGAGCGCTGCGGCGCTCGCGCCGGGGGCGTAAGGTGGAAGGGAGCATGCCGCGGCTGAAGATCGATCGGGCTGGCCTGCTGTCCTGGGTGACGGTAGGCGCGTTGCTGGCGCTGTGCGCGTTGCTTGCGTATCTGCAATATGGTTGGATCGGCGAAGTCAGCGTCGCCGAGCGGGAGCGGATGCGGGCCAGCCTGCAAGCCAGCCTGGAACGCGTCAGCCGCGCCTTCAACGAAGAGCTGACCACGATGTGCATCGCCCTGCTCCCGCCTCCCGGGCCGGAACAACGCGTGGAACAGGAGTACGCCGGCCGCTATTTGCAGTGGAAGCAGACCGGCCGGCAGGCGGGCCTGCTCGCGCGGGTGGCGGTGGCGCGGCCGGAGAAAGGCGCGCTGGCCTTGCGCATTCTGGACCCGGCACGCGGGGAGTTTGTGGCTGCCGCGTGGCCGCCGGAGTGGCAGCCTGCGCGGCTCCGGCTCGAGGCCCGCATGACCGGCCAGCCCATGTGGCGGCCGCGCGGCCCCGGCGGCGGCGAGGGGATCCTGATCGAATTGCCGCGCTTCGGCACTCCCCCTGCGCGGCCAGGCATGCCGCCGTTCGGCCTGCGGGAAACCACCTGGCTGCTGATCGAACCCGACCTGGCCTACGTGCGCGATACCTTGCTCCCCGACTTGCTCGAGCAGCATCTGGGCGCGCAGGGCGCCGCCGAATATGAATTCGAAGTGATGACCAACGCGCAACCGCCATCCACCGTCTTCCGGTCGGGACCTGCGCTGACCCGTCCCGACGCCGCGGTCAACCTGTTTGAAATCGAGTTCGAACGGCTGATGCGGCGGGGCGGGCCTCCGGGCATGCGGGGCGGGGAGGGCAATCGCGGCCGGCCGCCCGGCGGCGGGTGGGGACGGTGGCGTTTGGCCGTGCAGCATCGCGAGGGCTCGCTGGACGCGGTGGTCGAGCGCGCCCGGCGGCGCAACCTAGCCGTTACCGGCGCCATTCTGCTGCTGATGGTCGCCGCGGCCGGCGCACTCCTCCGGTTTACCCGCCAGACGCACCGCCTGGCGCAACTGCAAATCGATTTTGTGGCCGGCGTCTCGCACGAACTGCGCACGCCGCTGACCGTGATTCGCACCGCGGCGTACAACCTGCGCGGCCCGCTGGCCGGGAACCCGGAGCGCGTGGAACGCTATGGCGCCCTCATTCAGCAGGAAAGCGAGCGGCTGACCAGCCTGGTCGAGCAGGTGCTCCAGTTTGCGCGCGCCAGAAGCGGTACCGCGGTCCGGGAACGCGAACCCGTCGCGCTGGCGCCCGTGATCACGGAAACGGTCGAGGCGGCCCGCGCCATCCTGGGCGGAGCGGATTGCGAGATTGAGGTCAAAGTCGACCCCGCGCTGCCTCATGTCCTCGGAGACCGGGTCGCGTTGAAACAGGTCCTCCTGAACCTGGTGAGTAACGCGATCAAATATGGCGCCGGCGGCAGCAACTGGATCGGCATCTCGGCAGCAGCGGCGGCCAGCAACGGGCGGCCATGGGTGGAGTTGTGCGTCGCCGACCGCGGGCTGGGTATTCCCGAGAACGAACAGCAGCATATTTTCGATCCGTTCTATCGGGGCCGGCGGGCGCTCCAGGACCAGGTTCACGGCACCGGACTCGGCCTGAGCCTAGTGAAGAGCATCGTGGAAGCGCACGGCGGTACGATTACGGTGGTAAGTGAGCCGGGCCGGGGCGCCGAGTTTACGGTGCGCATTCCGGCCGCGCCTCCGGAGCTTCGGGATGAGTTCGCGCATTCTGCTGGTAGAGGATGAGCCCGGGCTGGTGCTGACCCTGACCGACCTGCTCGCGGCCGAAGGGTATGCGGTCGAGACGGCCACGGATGGCCCCTCCGGACTGGCGCGGGGGCTCGCCGAACGGTTCGACCTCATCGTCCTGGACGTCATGCTGCCGGGAAAGAACGGCTTTGACGTTTGCCGCGAGCTGAGGCAAAACGGGAAGGACGCCGCCATCCTGATGCTGACCGCCAAAACACAAGTGGTGGATCGTGTCGTTGGACTGAAGCTGGGCGCCGATGACTATCTGACGAAGCCCTTCGAACCCGCGGAGTTGCTGGCCCGCGTCGAGGCGCTGCTGCGGCGTGTTCGCCGGGAGAATCCCCTGCCTGTGGCGCGTTACCAGTTCGGCGATGTCGATGTGGATTTCGAAACCGGAGAGGTGCGCAAAGGGGGCCAGACGGTGGCGCTGGCGGGCAAGGAACTGCAACTGCTCCGGTTTCTGGTCGACCGGCGCGGCCGGGTGGTCTCGCGGGATGAGTTGCTGGAAAACGTGTGGGAGTACCACCATGGCGTCACCTCCCGGACCGTGGACGTGCACGTGGCCTGGCTGCGGCAGAAACTCGAGGACAATGCGCAAAGCCCGCGGTTCATCCACACCGTCCGCGGGGTGGGCTACCGGTTTTCCGGTTGAGTCGCGCCCGGGCGTGCTACGGCGCCACCCTCACCGCCGTGGCTCGCCTCAAGCGCAACTTAAAGTTGCGCTGCACGCTAAAGCGAGCGCCACCCCTCACCGCCGTGGCGCACCCTTCAGGGTGGAGGGAGACTTCAGTCTCCCATCGCGGGCGCCAGCCCGCGTGGCGCGCCTCAAGCGCAACAAAATTCCGCTGCACGCTGAAGTGGGCGCCTCGTGCCTGGCTCCCGGCTGTGATAAAACGAATCGGCGCCTGGCGCGCTCCCGGACTCATGATCTTCCACTTCTTTTTCCTCCTCGCGGCCGTCCTGATGGCCGGCGGCAAGGTTGTGCATGCCCAACCTCCCCCAGGCCCCCGTTGGGTCAAGCAGGGCCTCGTGATCGCGTCCAACATGGAAGCTCTCTCGTTCGTCCGCCGGCGCGGCGGCCAGGCCGCAGACTACGCGGAGCGCTGGAAACAGGAGCAGACCGAAGCATCGATCCTGCGGCTGAAGCAGCAGGGCGTGAACGCGATCCTGATCAGCCTCATGAAGGGCGCCGGCTTTCAGGCCGAAGCCGAGGACATCGACGCGGCGCGGAAGTTTGTCACGCTGGCGCACCGCCATGGTATGAAAGTGGGCGGTTACATCGGCGGATCCCTCTTCTTCGAAACGCTGTTCGCCGAAGAGCCCGACTCCCCGAACTGGATCCAGCGCGACGAACTCGGCCGCCCCATGTACTACAACCCCAATCAGACCTTCCGGTACATGGCGAACCGCAACCATCCGGGCTACCGCGATTTCGTCAAGCGCGTCCTGAAGTTGGGTGTGGGCGAGTTGCAGATGGACTTCGTCCACTTCGACCAGATGATGTGGTGGCCTTTGCCGTATGTGTCGTCCACCGAAGTGGATCACGAGTTGTTTCGCGACTACCTCCGCCGCCACTATCCTCCGGAACGGATGAAGGCGCGGTTCGGTTACCCCGCGATGCCGCGCGCCCGGCTGCCGGAATTCGGCCTGACGGCGCCGCCGGTTCCTTGGTCCGAGGTGGTGAATCCGCTGATGCAGGAGCTGATGCACTTCCGCTCGTGGACGTTGGCCGAACGCTTTCGCGAGTACGGCGACTATATCCGGCAGTTGAATCCCGAGGCGGCGCTACAGGCCAATCCGCACCTGGACCAGTCGGCGAATAACGCGGCGCAGTACGGCATCGACGTGCCGCGGTTGCTGGCGCACGGAGACATCATTACCAGCGAGGAACGCAACGAACCCCACTACGCGGACGGGCGGCTGGTGTCCCGCATCCGGACATTTCGCGCGGGACGCACCATGGGCAAGCCGATCCTGTTCTGGCAGCAGCCGGCGGTGATCGTCGGCCGGCCGGCCCACCACGTGCTGAAGAGCCAACCCAGGCTCCGGCTGGCGGAGGCGCTCGCGTTTTGCGACAACTGCGTCGGCCTCACGGCCGGCCTGGACGTAGGCAACGAGCGGTTCGCGCCCGACGCGCAGCGCTACATCGACTTCTACTGGCGGCGCAATGAACTGCTGGCGGAGGCTGAGAGCGCGGCGGAAGTGGCCGTGTTGCGGACGTTCGCCTCCGTCGAACTGAACGGCGCGGCGGTGCTGCCGCCGCTGGTGCTGTTCGAACAGTCGCTGATCCAGGCGCAAATTCCTTTTGCGACCATCTACGACCAGCACCTCGACGATCTGCGGCGGTTCAAGGTGCTGATTCTCGCCAACCAGGACGCGCTCGCGCAGGACCAAGTGAACAAAATCCAGGCGTTTGTCGAAGCGGGCGGCGCGCTCATCGCCACCGATCAATCGTCCTGGTATTCCGATTGGCGGCTGCGGCGGCCCCGCTTCGGCCTGCGCGAGGTCATGGGATTCGACGAGCCCCCGGCGCGGGCCCTGCGCCGCAGTTTCGGCCGAGGCCGCGCGGCGTACCTGCCCTGCGTCGAGCCCAGCGTCGAACCGCCCCGGCCGGAGCTGTATTACGTCTTCCGGCACGAGTTTTGGAAACTTCCCCGGAACCACGCGGAGATCGTGCAGACGGTCCAGTGGGCGCTTGGCGAGCCGCGTCTCACCGTGACCGCACCGGACTGGGTGGCGGTCGAGCATACCCGGCAGCCCGGGAAGCAGCGCCACCTGGTCCACCTGGTGAACTACAAAGTCACGCCGCCTGTTTTGAACGTGGCGGCGCAGTTCCGCGTGCCGGAGGGAGAACGCCTGCGGGAGGTGATTGCGGAAAGCCCGGACGCGGACAAGCCCCTTCCCCTGCGCATCACGATGCAGGGGGGCGCGGCCACGGTGACGCTGCCGAAACTTGACGTGTACACGGTGCTGGCGTTTCAGTTCGAGGCCCGCTGATGCAGGTCCGGGCGCACCGTTACAAAGATAGGGATTTCGGCTCCCAATGGTTTGACGACGTGCAGGACCGCTGGGAATATGAAGATTTCCTCCGCAACCGCGATTGGCGGGAAAACTGGATTAGCTTCGACTGCGCCTGCTACGACGGGGGCTTGCTCTACCTGGGCATCAGCTCGTTTGACGCCGACATCTTTCGCGCGTTCGACCCGGCGCGCGGAAAGTTCCTGGATCTCGGCTACCGGGCGGTGGCCGATCCCTACGACGCCAAGTTTCACCGCTCACTGGTCAAGCGAAAAAAAGACGGCTGCCTGTACGGCGCCATCGCCCTCTTCCATGACATCGACCGCTACTATGAAGCGCCGGGCGGGGCCATCGTCAAATACGACCCGGTGACGGGCGCGTTCACCCGCCTGCCGCCCCCGGTACCGCACGTCTACATTCAGACGATCTGCCTGGACGAGCAGCGCGACTGTCTCTACGGCGTGACCTTTACGCCGGAACGCCTGTTCCGGCTGGACCTCGCTACCGGCCGAGCCGAGGACTTGGGGCCGGTGAGCAGCGGCTTTGAATTTACCCAGGGGCAAAACATTGCGCTCGATGATGCAGGCTGCGTCTGGACTTCCTGGACGGTGACGCGCGCCTGGCAGGACTCGCCGGGCGTGGACAGCAAACGGCTGTGCAAATACGATCCCGCCGCCGGGCGGATGGTGTTCTACCGAACTGGTTTGCCGCGCGCGGACGGCTCGCCTGGCTTCGCCGGGCTGGATGGCCTGTTCAACATCGGCGGGGGCGTGCTGCACGCGACGGGCGGCAACGGATCGCTTTACCGCATTGACCCGGCCAGGGGCACGGCCGAGCTTTTGGGTACGCCGATTCCGGACCGGCCGAGCCGCCTGTCCTCGATGGCGTTAGGGCCGGACGGCGCAGCCTATGGAGTCACCGGAGGCCGCGGCCGCGGCGAAGTGATCCGATTCGACCCGCGAACCGGGAAGTACACTCTGCTGGGATCCGTCGCGGCCGAGGGCGTACAATGCTGGCAGGTTCATGACGTGGTCATGACGCCCGAAGGTGTCCTGTACGCTTGCGAGAACGATAATCCGTACCGCAGCAGCTACCTGTGGGAGATTCGATGGTGAACTCACGGCGCGGGTTTCTCGGCAGCGCCTTGGCGGCGGCGACAGCCGCCCCGGCGGACGCTGCGGTCACGATCGATGCCTATTGTTCCCTGGGCGTGGACCGGGAATACGACTTGACCGAAAAGAGCCTGCTCGAAGCCATGGACCGGGCGCGGGTGGCGCGCGCCGTCATCGCGCCCGTGGACCGGTATCTGGCGGTTGACAACCGCGCGGGGAACGACGCCATGCGGAAGGCCGCGCGGCAAGGGCGGCTGATTCCCGCCTGTTCAGTGAATCCCTGGTATGGGCGGCGGGCGGTGGAGGAATTCCGCCGCGCCGCGGGGCAGGGCGCGCGGATGCTGGTGCTGCATCCGCTGGTCCAGGGGTTCACCGCGGATGACGAACTGGTCTTCCCGCTGGTGGAGGCGGCCGCCGCGGAGAAGATGCCGGTGTATATCCATACCGGCCCGCCTGGCAACGCCACGCCTTGGCAGGTGGCGGCGCTGGCGGAGCGATTCCCGCAGGCCGATCTCATCCTCGGCCACTGCGGGGCCACGGACTTCTGGAACGACGTGGCGCTGGCGGCGGGAACGCTGCCGAACCTGTACCTCGAATCATCCATGGCCCGGCCATTCCTGTTCGCGGCCTACGTGCAGGCCGTGGGCGGACGCCGCGGGATGCTCGGCTCCTGGGCGCCCCTCAACGACCTTGAGTTCGAGTGGTCCCAGATGCGCAAGTTTCTGCCCGGCGAGTTCTGGGCGGATGTCGCGGGCGGCACGCTACGCCGGTTGCTCGAAAAGAGGGGGCCGCTGTGATTGTCGATATCCATACGCACTGGGGCGTGCAATGGGAAGAGCGCACGCCGGGCGATCCCACCGAATGGTTGAGCTATCTCGACCGGCACCAGATCGACCGCGCCTGCTTCCTGCCCACCGCCGGCCTGTTCCGCGCGGACCAATGCCGGGCGGACAACGACAACATCGCCCGCATGGCCGCCAGGTGGAAACGGCTGATTCCCGTAGGAACCGTCTGGCCCTCGCAGGGCAAACAGGCGGTAGACGAGTTGCGGCGTTGCCTGGAGAAGCTGGGGATGCGGGCGCTGAAGCTGCACCCCTGGGTTCAGGGATTCAGTACCGCGCTGCCTGTGGTCAGCGACTTGTGCCAGGTATCCGCGGAGGCCCAGGCCCCGGTGATGTTCCATGACGGCACGCCGCCCTACGCGCTGGCCGAACAGATCGGCGGCCTGGCACAGCGCCACCCGCGCACGCAGTTCGTGCTGCTGCACTCCGGCCTGTTGTGGAACTGGCGGAGCGCGCTCCACGCGGCGCGCCTGCCAAACGTCTGGCTGGCTTTGTGCGGCCCGCATAAGCGCGCGCTCGAAATCTTCGCCGAGCGCGGTCCCCGCGACCGCCTGGTCTGGGGTTCCGATTTCGGGTTTGGCTTGGCGGATCAGATCGAGTACCGCCTGAACCTGCTGCGAAGGGCGCGCATGGACTCCAAGCTGCGCGAACGAATCCTCGGCGCCAACGCAGTACGGCTGTTGAACCTGGCATGAAGCGGCTCTTGGCATGCGGGCTGGCCGGGGCGGCGCTGCTGGGAGCGCAGACGACACCCGCGAGCCTGGCGGCTGCCCTGGCAGCGCCCATTCAGCCGGCCGAAGTGGTGAACTACCAACTGCGGTTGTATGTGCGCAAACTCACCAGAACGCTGGCCGTGCCGCCGACAGCGCAGGAGTGGACGGCGGAATCGGCCCGGCTGCGGCGAAAGGTGCTGGAGGAAGTCGTCTTCCACGGCTGGCCCGCCGAGTGGATCCATTCGCCGCCCAGATTCGAAGAAGCCGGTGAGATTCCCACCGCGGGCCCGTACCGGTTGCGAAAGCTGCGGTATGAGATCGTGCCGGGCTTCTGGTCTGTGGCGTTGCTATATGAGCCCGCCGGACGCTTCGGACGGATCCCCGCCATTGTTAGCGTCAACGGGCATGAGCCCGCCGGAAAATCCGAGGAATACATCCAGAAACGCTGTATCAACCAAGCGCTGCAAGGGATGGTGGTGCTGCACCTCGAATGGATCCACACCGGGGAACTGCACCATCCCGAAAATGCGCATTGGTTTGGGGCGCATCTGGACCTGGCGGGCGCCAATGCGCTGGGGCTTTTCTATCTGGCGATGCGGCGTGGCCTGGACTACTTGGCCGCCCGGCCGGATGTGGACGCGGGGCGCATCGGCATGACCGGTTTATCTGGGGGAGGCTGGCAGACCATCGTGCTGGGGGCGTTGGACGAGCGGGTCGCGGTTGCCGTGCCCGTGGCCGGCTACCTGCCCGCGGTATCGTTCGGCGGCGTCGAGCACGCCGGTGACAATGAACAGACGGCGACGGATTTTTCCGCCGCGGCGGACTATGATGTGCTCACCGCCATGCGCGCGCCGCGGCCCACGCTGTTGATCTACAACGCCGAGGACAACTGCTGTTTTCGCGCGCCCCGGATGAAACCCGATCTGTTTGACGCCGTGCGGCCGTTTTTCGGGTTGTTCGGCAAACACGATGTCTTCGGCTGGCACGAAAACGTGGAACCGGGGACGCACAATTATCAGCTCGACAACCGGCTCCAGGCGTACCGTTTCTTTGCCCGGCACTTCGGGTTGCCCGCTATCCGGGCGGAGACGCCGGTGCACGGCTGGATCAAGAGCGCGGAAGAGTTGACCGTGGGGCTGCCGCCGGGGCAACTGACGTTGCCGGGCTTGGCGCGAAGGCTGGCGGCGCGGATCCAGCGGACTCCCCCGGGCGCTCCCGATCAGGAACGGGAGCGGCTGCGCGCGGTGCTCCGCTATCGCGGCCGGCCGGTGGAGCGGGCCTGGATCGTCGCGAACACGAAAGCGCGCGGCGTCGAGACGCGCTCGTACCGCTTCGACTTCACGGACGGATTGACGGCGACGGGTGTGTGGGTGAAGGCGATCGAAGCGCGGGACGACGCGCCCGCCACGATCGTGCTGGCGGACGGAGGCCGGCAGAGCGCCGGCGCGGACGTTTCCGCCCGCGTCCATCGCGGCGAGCAGGCGCTGGCGCTGGAACTTGTGTTCAACGGCGATGCCGCGCCGCCGAAGTTCGGCTATCCCGACCACGACCGCATGCTGGCCAGCCTGGGCGAGCGCAGTTTGGGGATTCGCGTCGCCCACCTGCTGGCCGTGTCGCGCTGGCTGGCCGGACGGACGGCTGGCGGACGCGTGCGGATCGAGGCCGCGGGAATGCGCGCGCAGGTAGCGGCGCTCGCCGGCCGGGCACTCGAACCCGCGTTATTTACCCAACTCTCGGTCCGCGGCGGAATCGAATCGCTGGGCTGGCTGCTCGAGAAACCAGTCTTGTACGGTGACGCTCCGGAACTTTTTTGCCTGGATCTCTACCGGGATTTCGACCTCGACCGCCTTGCGGCCATGGGCGGCGACCCGTAGCACCCGTGCCGGCGGATGCGGAACCTCTGCTGAGAGCGGGCCGTTATCTCGCTTCGAAACAGTCCGCTGGTTGTTCCACTCCCGCTCGTCCAGAATGCCGTCACTTCCCCCGCAGGCGCGCGAAAAAACAATCGCGCGCCTGGAGAAATTTGGCTCCGCGCGGCCACTGTTATAATCGGGAAGCGCCCCCCAAGTGTCAGGAAGGAGAATCCCCGCATGATGGATAGCAAAGAGCGAGCGCGCGCTCTGGAAGTCACGCTCGGCCAGATCGAGAAGCAGTTCGGAAAGGGATCGATCCTGCGGCTGGGCGCAGAAGTCGCGATCATTCCGGTGGCGGCTATTTCCACCGGGTCCATCTCTTTGGACGCCGCTTTGGGCGTGGGCGGCTTCCCGCGGGGACGCATCAATGAGATCTTCGGCCCGGAGTCTTCGGGGAAAACCACCATCGCTCTCCAGGTGATCGCGGAAGCGCAGAAGGCCGGCGGGATGGCGGCGTTTATCGATGTCGAGCACGCGCTGGACCCCATTTACGCCCGCAAGTTGGGCGTCGATGTCGACAACCTGCTGGTGTCGCAGCCGGACTATGGCGAGCAGGCGCTGGAGATCACCGGGGCGCTGATCGGGTCGGGTTCCATTGACGTGCTGGTGGTGGATTCGGTGGCGGCGTTGGTCCCGAAGGCGGAGCTGGACGGCGAAATGGGCGATTCCCACATGGGCGTGCAGGCGCGGCTGATGTCGCAGGCGCTGCGCAAGCTTACCGGCATCGTGTCCAAGTCCAAAACTTGCCTGATTTTCATCAATCAGATCCGCGAGAAGATCGGCGTGATTTTCGGCAATCCGGAAACGACAACGGGAGGCCGGGCTTTGAAGTTTTATGCCTCCGTCCGCGTCGACATCCGCCGCATCGCAGCGATCAAGGACGGGGAAACCGTCACCGGCAGCCGCACTAAGGTGAAGGTGGTCAAGAACAAGTGCGCCGCACCCTTCCGCGAGGCGGAGTTCGACATCATCTACGGCGAGGGGATTTCACGCGAGGGCGATCTGCTCGATCTTGGCGTGGCGTTTAACCACGTCGAGAAAAGCGGCTCCTGGTTCAGCTATAAGGGTGAGCGGATCGGCCAAGGCCGGGAAAACGCCCGCCAGTTCCTCAAAGATCATCCCGACATCCGGGACCGGCTGGAGACCGACCTGCGGCGGCAATTGGGCCTGTTGCCCCCAGAACCGGTGGCCGAGGCCGCTGCCGCGGCGGCGAACGGCGCCAAAGGCGCCCCGGCCGAACCGGCCCGCGCGCCGGCCGCGAGAGGCCGCTAAAAAACCTCTCCCACGGGAGCCCCGCCGAAAACCTTGAGAATTTCCCTCCGCGCCCCCACTCTACTCCAGAGAACGGCACATGGACCGGAGCAGGGAGATCGTGCGGGCGATGGGCCGCTACACCCCGGCTGCCTTCGAAACACCGCGGCTTTCCACCGGTTCGCCGGCTCTCGACCTGGCGCTGGGTGGAGGCTTGGCGCGCAGCCACCTCGTCGAGATCTTCGGCGACGCCGGGTGCGGGAAGACGACGCTGGCGCTCCAGATCGCCATGGAGGCGCAGCGCCGCGGCGGCAACGCGGCCTTTCTAGACCTGGAGCGTTGCTTTGATCCCGTCTATGCCCGCGTGCTCGGAGTGAACCCTGACCGGCTGCTGCTCGCGCAACCCGCGTCCGGCGACCAGGCGCTGGCCATCACGGAAACCCTGCTTCGCAGCCAGGCTGTCGAAGCGGTAATCCTGGATTCAGCCGCCGCGCTGACACCCCAGACGGAGTTGGACGCTTCCCCCGGAGCAGGCCACCCCGCGCTGCACGCCCGTTTACTTAGCCGCGGCGTACGCCGCCTGGTGACCGCCGCGCGGCGCAGCGTCGCGGTGCTGGTGATCCTGAATCAAGTCCGAACCGCCCCGGTGGCCGCTGCGGAGGGGCGGATCCTGCCGGCCGGGGGCGCGGCGCTTGCGTTTTACGCCCCTCAGCGCATCGCGCTGGCGTTTGCGTCTGGCCCCCCCGAAGCGGAACTGAGGCGGGTCTGTGCCCAGGTCGTCAAGAACCGCTTCGGCGAGCCGTTTCGGAAAGCGGCGCTGGCGCTCACGCCGAGCCAGGGATTCTGCCGGGAGGAAGAACTGCTGGACGTGGGTGTCGAGTGCGGGGCGGCGAGTGTGTATGGCGGAATCTGGAGCGCCTGCGGCGTCCGGCTGGGCGCGAGCCGGGAGCAAGCCCGCGCGGCGCTGCGCGCCCGCGGCGCGTTGCGCGAACGGCTCGCCGCCGAGATCCGCCAGGCCGTCCGCGTCCAGTGGCGCCCGCTTCCGCGTGCAGCGGAACTTTAGTTGCGCTTGATGCGCGCCCCGCAGGCCTCCGCCTGCGGTGGGAGACTAAAGTCTCCCTGCACCCTAAAGGGTGCGCCACGAGGCCCGGTGGCGCCCGCTTCCGCGTGCAGCGCAACTTTAGTTGCGCTTGATGCGCGCCCCGCAGGCTTCCGCCTGCGATGGGAGACTAAAGTCTCCCTGCACCCTAAAGGGTGCGCCACGAAGCCCGGTGGCGCACCCTTCCGCGTGCAGCGGAACTGTCGTTCCGCGGAATGCGCGCGGCTCGGCCGGTCGGAGACCGGCCCCACGTGGAGCAAATGGGAGACTGAAGTCTCCCTGCATCCTGAAGGGTGCGCCACGGTAGCGGCAGGTGGCGCACGCTTCAGCGTGCAGCGCAACTTTAGTTGCGCGGATTGCGCCCGGTTCCGCCGGTCGGAGACCGCCCCACATGGCATAAGTGGGAATTGAAGTTCACGTCTGGTGGCGTAGCGCTCAAACCCGCTCCAGACCGGGCTTTTGCACAACCCATGTGCACGAAACCCCCGAAAAATGGGCCTTCCGTGCGTATTTCGCTTTACTTTGCGCCGTCGCTTCCGTATGATGAGGGAGAAAATTGAGCCCCGCGCCGCAAGCAGACATGGTGCGGCCTCAGATCCGGGGCGCGAATTCAAACCTGGGAGAATTCAGTAAGGAGGGCTATGGCAGAAGCTCGCATGACGCAGACTCAACTGGTGCGGTTACTGGCGGAAACCTGTGGTGTGAACAACAAGACCGCGCGGCAGTTCCTGGATACGCTGGCGGAAACCGCCATCAAGGAAGTCAAGAAGAACGGAGTGTTCGTGTTGCCCGGTCTCGGCCGCCTGGTGCGGCAGGAGCGGAAGGCGCGGATGGGCCGCAATCCGGCGACGGGCGCGGCGATCAAGATTCCGGCCAAGAAGGTCGTGAAGTTCCGGGTGGCCAAAGCCGCGAAAGACGCGATTGTCCCCCCCAAGAAAAAGTAATCTCCGATTTCGGAATCACCGGACAAAATGCAAACCCCGCAGCCTCGGCTGCGGGGTTTTTGCGGTTATCAGGAAATTCTTGAAGCCGGGATGAAATCCGCCCAACGTGCGGGCAGCTCCACGAAGCCTAGGCCTGCTTCTTCTCTTCGGCTTTCTCGTCGCCCTTCAAAGCGGTCTTGAAGTTGCGAATGCCTTCACCCAGTCCTTTCGCCACTTCGGGAATCTTTTTGCCGCCAAACAAGAGCACGGCGATGCCCAGAATGACGAGAAGCTCCATGGGCCCAAGGGTTCTCATACGGCCTCCTTCACGGACCATTGTAGGGACCGCTTCCGCCGGACGTCAAGCAAAGAGGAACGGGACACGCCCGGGAGGCGGGGTGGTACGCCCGAGAGGATTCGAACCTCTGACCTTTTGCTCCGGAGGCAAACGCTCTATCCGGGCTGAGCTACGGGCGCACGCTCCTTACTTCTTCATGGTAGTCCCGATCGGCCGTTTGGTCAAACGGGCCGGAGCGGCTTGCCTGCGCTCAACGCAGATAGAACAAGCTCAGGCGCGGCAGGCCCGCGTCCTCGAGCAGCCGCCGCTCGAAGTACTGTTTTTCGAGCAGCGCCAGTTGCGGCGCGGACATCTTGCCTCGGTAGGGCCGCAGTTGCCGGTCCAGTTCCCGGCGGATTTCGAACAGCCGCTCTTCGTCCTGGGCCGCCGTCAGCGTAGCCACCAGTTTCGCTTCCAGGGCGGATAGGCGCTGTTCGAGCTCTTCCAGGCGCTGGGTGTAATCGGCGGCCGCGGCGGCCAGATCGCGCAGCGCCGCGGCCGGTTCGGCGAAGCCGGCCGCCGCCAGGCGCGCGGCGTTGCCCTCCAGGTAGCGGGCGAGTTCGGCCGCCTCGAACGGCGCGGGTGCGTTCTCCGCCGGGGGTTGCTCGGTGCCTGCGTTCGCCAGGCGCTCGGCCTCCGCCAGGACCGCTTGCGTGCAAAACGCTAGCGAGTTCACCTGCTGCGTCCGCGATCTCCGCTGCCGCCATTTCTCGAACGCGGCGTCAATGCCGCGCAATACCGCTTCCAGGGGAACCCCGGCGTTTTTCCAGCTTTCAATCAACGCCCAGTCCAGGGGCGAAAGCAGAAACAGGCCCGTGCCGCGCGCCCGCTGGAAATGCTCCTCGACTTCAGTGAAGTAATTAAAGTAGTTCTGCGGCCAGCCGGATTCGGTCACTGGGGGCGATTCCGCTTCCAGATCAGGTGGAGCCCCTCGAGAGTGAGGTTCTCGTTGATCAGCGCCAAGTGCCGGGAGTACGGCGCCAAAAGACGCGCCTGCCCGCCGGTGCCGACCACTTTGGTTTCCGGACCAAGTTCGGCCATCAGCCGGTCGACGATGCCGTCCACCGTCCCCAATGCCCCGTAGAACAAGCCGGACCGGATGCTGGCGACGGTGTTGGTGCCGATCAGGCGGTCCGGTTCGCGAAAATCCACGAGCGGCAGGCGCGCGGTGCGGGCCACCAGGGCGTGGATGGAGATGCCGATGCCGGCTGCGATCACGCCCCCCAGGTACTCTCCGCTGGCCGAGATCGCGTCGAACGTGATGCCGGTACCGAGGTCGACCACCACGCACGGGCCGCCGTAATGGTGAAACGCCGCTACGGCGTTCACAATCCGGTCTGCCCCCACCTCGCGCGGGTTGTCATAGCGATTCACCAGCCCGGTGTCCGTTTCGTGCGTCACGAACATCGCCTCGGTCTGAAAATACCGCCGGGCCATGGCGGCCAGGGGCGCTTCCACCGGTGGCACCACGCTGGAAACAATGATGCCTTTCACCCGCGCCAGGTCCAGTCCATGCAGCGCGAACAAGTTGCGGAGCAGGATGCCCCACTCGTCGGCGGTCTGCTCATGGATGGTGCGCAGCCTCCAGTTGGCGGCCAGCAGATCGCCGTCGAACAGACCGGCGGTGACATTGGTGTTTCCTACATCAAGCGCCAGCAGCACGCACGCCTCCCGCGACGATGAGATGTTCCCTTCCATCCGCGGTCCGCACCCTAAGGAACCCGTCGCCGTCGAGACCTGCCGTCACGCCGCGAAGCAAGCCTTCCGGCCGCTCTACCCGGACGGCGCGGCCGCGCGCATAGGACGAGCGTTGGGTGAACAGATCAAAGATCTTCTCTTTGCCGGCGGCATGCAGCATGCGAAGATACCGGTCCACCGCGTCGCACAGTTCCGCCGCCAATTCCTCACGGGAGAATGCCCGGCCCGCCTCCTGCCGGAGCGACGTGGCGATCCCGGTCAACTCCTCGGGAAACGCTGTGTGATTGACGTTGATGCCGATGCCCGCGATCAGCACGCCGGACTCCACCTGCACCAAGATACCCGCCGCCTTGCGCTCGTTCAAGAGCAAGTCGTTCGGCCAGCGCAGATCGCACTCCAGGTCGGTGACCCGGGCGATGGCTTCGGCGGCGGCCAGGCCGAGCGCCAGGGTCACGGCGGGCGGACTGGCGGCCGGCAGGACCAGGGAAAGGTAGAGGCCGCTACCCGCCTCGGAATGCCACGCCCGGCCATGCCGCCCCTGTCCGGCCGTTTGTTCCCCGGCAATCACCACCGTACCCGCCGGCGCGCCCGCCGCCGCCAGCTCGGCGGCCTCGCGCATGGTGGTGTCCAGCATCTCGAAGTATTCCACCCGGCGGCCCGGCAAGCGCCGGCGGACAGACTCGACGTCGAAGGTCATTCCCATTCCAGACGGAAACTCAAATCCACCGCGGGGGCCGAATGCGTAATCGCGCCCGCGGAGATGAAGTCCGGTCCGGCTTCGGCGTACGCGCGCACGTTGGCGAGCGTGATGCCGCCGGAGATCTCCACCCGCGCGCGGCCTGCCAGATGACGGATCAATTCCGCCGCGCCTGCGGGCGTGAAGTTGTCCAGCAACAGGTCGGTGGCGCCCGCGGCGAGCGCTTCGTCCGCTTCGGCTGGGGTGCGGACTTCCACTTCGACCACGGTGTCCGGCGGGCAGGCTCCCTGCGCGCGGAAGGCCAGGGCGCGCCCGACGGCGGCCCGGACCCCGCCCGCGGCGGCGATGTGATTATTCTTGATCAGGATGGCATCGAACAGGCCGATGCGGTGATTCCGGACCCCGCCTGCGGCGGCCGCCCGCTTCTCGAGCAGCCGCAAGCCAGGCGTGGTCTTGCGGGTGTCCAGGATGCGGGCGGGCGTGCCGCGCACGGCGTCGACAAACCGCGCGGCCATGGTCGCCACGCCGCTCAGGCGCTGGAGAAAATTCAGGGCGACGCGCTCGCAGGTGAGCAGCGTCCGGGCCGGGCCGCGCACCTCCGCCACGATGTCGCCCGCGGCCGCTCGTTCACCGTCCCGCTTCCGGATTTCGAGAGCCTCCACTCCGCCGCCCATCTCGTATACAAGCGGCAGCAGTTCGACGCCCGCCAGCACCAGCTCCTGCCGCGCCAGAAACCAACCGCAGGCCCGCTGCTCGGCGGGGACGCAAGCCATCGTGGTCAGGTCGCCCGGACCGACGTCTTCCGCGAGGGCCCGGCGGATCAATTCCCGCGCGTCCGTCCGTTCCGCCTCCGTCATGGCTCGCTCGCCAGCGTCTCCCTGACCTTGGCGAGTTGCTCTTCGTACTCGGCCAGCTTGATGCGGAGACCCTCCACCACTTTCGGCGGCGCCTTGCCCAGAAACGTCTCGTCGCCCAACTGGCGCCGGGAATTGGCGATCACTTTGTCAAGCTGCTCCTGCTCCTTCTCGAGCCGCTTGCGCTGCGCCGCCGCCTGCTCCGGCGACACCCGGATCACCAGGTCGAACGCATGGGCCGAGCGGACCGCTCCGCCGCGCTGCGGCGCGGCGCCCTCGTGCAGGGCCAGGCGCAGGTTGGCCAGCTTCTGAATGGCCCCGGCGTGCTCCCGGGCCACCCCGAGCGCCGGTTCGCGCGCATACAGTTCACCCTCGAGCGCCTGCTTGGGATCCGCCTTCAGGTCCGCCCGCAAGTTGCGCGCCGCCGTCACGATGTCTTGCAGCAATTGCATATCGCGCTCGGCGGCCAGGTCGGACGCCTCGCTCCGGTACTGGGGAAACGGGCACAATGCCACCGACACGGGGCGCGAACCCGGTGCGGCGCCCAGCGCCAGACGCTGCCAGAGTTCTTCGGTGAGAAACGGCATGACCGGGTGCAACAGCCGCAGCGCCCCCTCGAACGCCGCCAGGATGTTCTTCCAGTCCGCATTCAACCCGGAGTTCTCTTGAAAGCGCAGCTTTTTGAGCTCCACGTACCAGTCACAGAACTCGTGCCAGAAAAACTGCCAGACCAGTTGCGCCACCTCGTGGAAGCGGTATTGCTCGAGCGCGCGGTTCACCTGCTGCGCGCAATCGTTCAGCCGGCTGAAGATCCACCGGTCTTCCAGGGGCGTCTCAAAGGTTTGCGGATCGGGCGCGGGCAGGAACTCTTCCAGCCGCTCGGGCAGCCACGGATCCACCCCGCAGCGCTCCATATTCAGGAACAGGAACCGCGCGGCGTTCCAGATCTTGTTGGCGAAAGCCCGGGTGGCTTCCATGCGCTCTTCGCTCAGCACGATGTCGGTGCCGGGCGCCGCGCCCATGAGCAGGGCCATCCGCACGGCGTCGGTCCCGTACTTGGGCGTCACCACCAGCGGGTCGATCACATTGCCCTTGGTTTTGGACATCTTCTGCCGTTCGGCGTCGCGAATCAGGCCGTGCATGTACACCTGGCGGAAGGGAATCGCGCCCGTGCACTCGAGGCCCATCATGATCATGCGCGCCACCCAAAAGAAGATGATGTCGAAGCCGGTGATCAGCAGCGACGTGGGGTAGTAAGTCTGCAAATCTTCGGTCCGCTCCGGCCAGCCCAGGGTGGAGAAGGGCCACAAGGCGGAGCTGAACCAGGTGTCCAGCACGTCGGGATCCTGCTGGAAGCGCGCGCCGCCGCAGCGCGGGCAGCAAGCCGGTTCCCGCCGCGCCACGACCACTTCGGCGCAGTCCTGGCAATGCCACGCGGGGATGCGGTGGCCCCACCAAAGCTGCCGCGAGACGCACCAGTCGCGAATGTTGTACATCCACTCGAAGTACGTCTTGGTCCAGTTCTCGGGGATGAACTGGATCCGCCCGTCGCGCACCGCGTCGATGGCTTTCTCCGCCAGCGGCTTGGTCTTGACGAACCACTGCGTGGAAACCAGCGGCTCCACCACGGTCTTACAGCGGTCACACTTGCCGATGCTGAGCTCGTAGGGTTCGGTCTTGACCAGCAGGCCGCGGGCTTCCAGGTCCGCCAGGACGCGCTTGCGCGCCTCGAAGCGGTCCAGGCCAGCGTAGGGCCCTCCGGCCGCGGTGATGACGCCGTTTTCGTCGATTACCTTTACGAACGGCAACTGATGCCGCTTCCCGCACTCGAAGTCGTTCGGATCGTGCGCGGGGGTGACCTTCACCACGCCCGTGCCAAACTGCGGATCGGCCAGGTCGTCCAGCACAATGGGGATTTCGCGCCCGAGCAGCGGCAGAATCACGGAGCGCCCGTGCAGGTCGAAGTACCGGGCGTCGGTGGCGTTGATGGCGACCGCCGTGTCGCCCAGCATCGTCTCCGGCCGCGTGGTGGCCACTACCAGGAAACGGGCCGAATCCTGCACCGGGTATTTGATGTGCCAGAGATTGCCGCCCTGCGTATCGTGCGTCACCTCCAGATCCGAAAGCGCCGTGTGGCAGCGGGGGCACCAGTTCACCATGTACTCGCCGCGGTAGATCAGCCCCTTCTCGTACAGGCGGACAAAAGCCTCCCGGACCGCATGGGATAGGCCCTCATCGAGCGTGAAGCGCTCCCGGCTCCAGTCGCAACTGGCGCCGAGCTGGATCATCTGCTGCCTGATCGTGCCGCCCGATTCGGCTTTCCATCGCCAGACCCGCTCTTCGAACTTGTCGCGCCCGAGATCGTGGCGGGTCAGATTCTCAGCGGCCAGTTGGCGCTCCACCACCATCTGGGTAGCGATGCCCGCGTGATCCGTGCCTGGAACCCACAGCGCGTTGTACCCGCGCATCCGGTGCCAGCGCACCACCACGTCAATCTCGGTGTGGTCTAGCATGTGCCCCATGTGCAACGAGCCCGTGACGTTGGGCGGCGGAATCACCAGCGAGAATACCGGTCCCGGGCTTTTGGCCCGTGCTTCGAAGATCTTCTGCTCAATCCACCATTGGGCCCAGCGCGGCTCAAACCGCTGGGGTTCATACACTTTCTCAAGCTGCATGGGGAATTTTTATGATAGCAGGCGCGCTGTTTCCGCCGCCGAACCCCATCGCGCGGAACGCCCGGCCGCCGCCGCTTGGCCTTCCGTACCAAGCGCTTAAAGAGTTTTCCAAAAACTGCGCAGGCTGTCCCATTCGGGCACCGGCATCCGCGCTCTCACGTCCGGCAAGGGAGGAAATGGCGCGTGCGGCTCGCGCTGATACCAGTAAGCGGTAGAGGCGATATCGTTGGCATGCGCGTTGGCGTGCCCGATCTCGATGGTGACTTTGATGGATTTCTCAAACTGAATCGGATCTTCCACATGGAAGCGGAACATCGTCCACTTGCCGGAATAGATCGCTTTGCCCTCCAGCGCCCCCACCACCGTGACGCCATGGTACGGCGTCGAACTCAACCCGCCGGGGTAACCCCACGCGTAGCAGAAGTAATCTTCCGTGCCGGTGCCCGTCAGCGATGGTTTCTCCTCTCCGTCGATGAAGATCATGTCGTCGCCCTCGCCAAACCAACTGAAGCCGCGGTGAGGATTCAGATTGTCCACCGAAAGGTTGCAGCCGACGTAGTGCCCTTCACCGCGCGCCTCGAGAATTACATAGTTGTTCTTCCCGTCCAGGTTGACGATGGGCCCCGGCGGCGGACTGGCGATGTCGTAGGCCGCGCGGAAGGGGTTTTCGCGTTTCCAGAAAGCGTGGAACCGCAAGGCGTGTTCGGGCAGGTCGGCATACTCCTCGTAGTCGATGTGCCAGTACAGGCCGCGCAGCGGCTTTTCTCCCTGGTTTTCCACCTGAAATCGCGCGCCCTTGGCGAAGGGCATCGGGAAGAAGCAGTTCATGCCCATCCGGTGCCGCTCGATTGAGTCGCCGCCGGTGTTCGCGTTCATCGGCAGGGACCAGTAGTTGGCGATGGCGCCGTGGCCGACGCCAAAGAAATCCGCGATCGGCGCTTCGATGGACGGGTGCGGCTCCCCGTCCCACCAGGCGCGGAGTACGCACTTGCGCAGGTACTGCTCCTCCAGGCTGTGCAGCGTGAGAAAGATGTGCCGGACACATCCGGCGCCCTCGATGCGCGCCAGATCGTGCGTGGCGCCCGCCGCCAGCGGAAAGCCGTCGGTGTTGCCGCCGGTGGGATCGGTGGACGAGGCGCGCCGGCGGCGCGCTTTGCGTTTGTAGAACAGATGGCTGAGTCCGCCCGGCACGTCCACCGGGTGCGCGGCCGGGGATGCCGCCGCTGGGGCGCTGCCGGCCAGCGACGCCGTCACACCGGCAGCCAAAAAGCTGCGTCGAAAAAGCTGAGACATAACGCTAAGGTAGCAACCCCGCAGGAAAATCGGCGGCGCTGGTTCCGCTTTAGTGAATCGTGCGGGTCTTCCGGTTGAGGTAGTCCATCAGCAAATACTGCCCCAGGTTGTAGGGCGTGGTGAAATACGCCTTTCCCCGGCAGATTTCGGTGACTTTCTGCACAAAACTGACCAGTCCGTAGTCGCTGGCGAGCATGAAAGTATTGATCAGAATGCCGCGCTTTTTGCAGCGGCCGACTTCTTCGAGCGTTTTCGCAATCACCAGCGGGTCCAGGCCGAACGCGTTGCGGTAGATCCGCCCGTCGTCCAGCGTGAGGCAGGACGGCTTGCCGTCGGTGATCATGACGATCTGCTTCATGTCCTTGCGCTCCTGCTCGAGCAGGCGCTGGGCCAGGATCAGGCCGTCCCGCGTATTGGTGTAGTAGGGGCCTACCTCGACGCGGGCCAGTTTGGCCAGCGGCAATTCTTCCGCCGAATCGTGAAAGAGCACGCAGCGCAAGGTGTCGCCCGGATACTGTGTGCGGATCAAATGCGCCAGCGCCAGCGCGACTTTCTTGGCGGGAGTGAAGCGGTCCTCGCCATAAAGGATCATGCTGTGACTGCAATCGAGCATGAGGACCGTGGCGCAGGAACTCTGGTATTCGCTCTGGTTAACCTGGAGGTCGGAGTATTCCAGGCGGATAGGCACGCCTAAGCCTTCGCGTTGAATCGCGGCGCGCAGCGTTTCCGTGATGTTCAGGTTCAGGGTGTCGCCGAATTCGTAAGGCTTGGTGGAACCGGCGGATTCGATGCCGGTCGACAGGTCGCGCGTGTCGTGCCGCCCGAAACTCGCGCGCCCCAGCGACCCAAGCAGGTCCTTGAGCGTTTTGAAGCCAAGAAAATCCAGCGATTTGTCGGTAATTTCGAAGTGCACCGGCGCGTCGGACGGCCCGGCGCCCGGTCCGGCGGCGCCCGTCTCGGCAGGGTCTTCCGGATGGAGATACCCTTCGTCCTCCAGTTTCTGGATGAGCCGGTCCAGAAGCTGCCGCATCTCCGCCGGGCTGAGGTTGGCGAGCCGCTCCATCATCCCCTCCCGCGCGGAGGGAGGGAACAGCTCGCCCCGCTCCAGGGCTTCCTGGAGCGCGCGCCGCAACTGCTCGATGGTGTGCGGGTCCCCTTCGTAGAAATTCAGGTAAGGGGAGTAGAAACCGCTTTGGAGAAAGTAGTCGGACAGCGCGCGGAGCAGGTCCTCCGCGTCGATCCCGAAATCCTCGCCCGTGTACTGAGAATAGTGGATGCGTTTCACTCGGCCCCCCGCGGAGCGTGGCTGGCAACCGGCTCCCCCAAGCCTCCGTTCGGATGATCAGTTGAACTGGCGCCGGGAGCGCGGGCGTCCGCCCTCCTCTTTCGGCGCGGTTTCCCGCGGTTTCTCGCCGGCGACGAACCCGAGTTCCTCACTGCGGGAGATGCGGCGATGGGCGTACAGTCCCTCCAGGATGAACTCCGCCGCGGAGGCCCGCCGGGCGTCGGATTCGTTCACGCCGAGCCCCAGGGCCGCGACCTTCTCCATCAGTCCTTGGATGGCGCCCAACTCGCGGACCATGGCGGCGGCGTCCAGGTCGGCGTCCAGCCGCAAAGAGCCGCCCAGGTCGAACCACTGCACAATCTGCCCGACGTTGACGCCCTCGAAATAGGAGCTGTAGACACGGCCGACCGCCGTGCGGATCAGTTCGCGGGCCACGGTGTCGCCGCCTTTCAGTTCGCCCTCGTACTCAAGCTCGATCTTGCCGGTGATGGAAGGGAGCGCCGCGTACAAATCGACGACCCGGGGCACCGCCTCCCGGTCCCCGCAGGCGAGCGCCCGCCGTTCGGCGTTTGACACCACGTTTTCCAGCACGGTGATCGGCAGGCGCTGGGAGACGCCCGAGCGCTTGTCCACCTTCTTTTCCTCCCGCGCGCTGAACGCCAACTGCTCGACCGTTTCCCGCATGAAGCGCGGGATGTGTATCTCCACCGGCGAAGGACGCCGCGTCCAGGCTTCCTGCTGCGTGATGGCGATGCCCTGCTCGAGCGCGAGCGGATAGTGCGTACGGATCTCGCTGCCGATGCGGTCCTTGAGCGGCGTGATGATCTTGCCGCGCGCCGTGTAGTCCTCCGGATTCGCGGTGAACACCAGCAAGACATCGATGGGCAGGCGGATGGGGTAGCCCTTAATCTGAACGTCGCCCTCCTGCATGATGTTGAACAGCCCCACCTGGATCTTGCCGGCCAAATCGGGCAGTTCGTTCACGGCGAAGATCCCGCGGTGGGCGCGGGGCAGCAGGCCGTAGTGGATGGTGAGCTCGTCGGCGAGTTCGTGGCCGCCCCGGGCGGCCTTGATGGGATCCAGGTCGCCAATCATATCGGCGATGGTCACGTCGGGGGTTGCCAGTTTCTCCACGTAGCGTTCCTCGCGATGCAGCCAGGCGATCGGCGCGTTGTCGCCCATTTCGGCGATCAGGTCCCGGGCGGGGCGCGAAATCGGGCGGTAGGGATGGTCGTGGATCTCCGAGCCGGCGATGTACGGCGTCCATTCGTCCAGCAGATTCGTCAGCATCCGGATCAGGCGCGTTTTGGCCTGGCCGCGCAGCCCCAGCAGGATGAAGTTGTGCCGGGAAAGGATGGCATTGATCACCTGCGGGATGACCGTGTCGTCATAGCCGACGATGCCGGGAAACAGCGTCGTCTTCTGCTGGAGACGGCAGATCAGGTTCTCGCGGAGTTCATCTTTGACCCCGCGCGAGGCCAGCCGCTCTTCGGAGAACTGGCTCTTGCGCAGGGCGCCAAGGGTGCGCGGGTAGTCCGGAGGTACCTGGGTCATCACGCCGCCTCAAGGAATAGTGATCCTAGTGTAGCAGAGGGCATTTCGCACCCGTTTCGGAGGGCGGGAGCGCGGGGGAAGACAACATGCCCGCCCGCGCCCCTACAGGATCAGCATGCAATCGCCGTAAGAATAGAATCGGTACCGCGCCGCGACGGCATGGCGGTAGGCCTCCAGCACGAAGTCCTTCCCGGCGAAGGCCGCCACCAGCAGCAGCAGACTGGTCGCAGGCAGGTGGAAATTCGTCAGCATCGCGTCGACGCCCAGGAACGCAAAGCCGGGATAGATGAACAAATCCGTTTCGCCCTGGCTGCAGCCCCGGTACAGGGTCTCGACCGTGCGGACGCTGGTGGTGCCCACCGCGAGACGGCGGGAAGCGCCGCGGATCCGCTGCTCTGCTTCGGGGGCGACCGTGAAGGTTTCCGCGTGCAGGCGGTTTTGTTCCACCTGGTCCGTGTGCAGGGGCTGGAACGTGCCCAACCCCACATGCAGCGTCACGTAAGCAATCCCGGCGCCGGCCCGCTGGCAGGCCTCCAGCACTTCGGGGGTGAAGTGCAAACCGGCGGTGGGCGCGGCGACCGAGCCTGGCTCACTGGCGTAAACCGTCTGATACCGCTCACGGTCCTCGGGCTGGTCGGGCCGGCGAATGTACGGTGGCAGGGGAACATGGCCGACTCGGTCCAACGCCGCGTAGATGTCTCCCTCGCCCGAGAAACGGATGGTCCGTTCCCCGAACTCACGATGTTCCAGAATCGCCGCCTCCAGTTCCGCTCCGAAGAAGATCCGTTCGCCGACGCGCATTTTGCGGCCCGGCCGGACCAGGGCGTCCCAAGTGCGCGCGTCCGCGCTGCGCGGGCGCAACAGAAAGACCTCCACGCGGCCGGTCAGGTTCTGCCAGCGCTTCGGATTGTGCTTGCCGACCGGCAAGGCGCGGACGCCGGCCCGGCGTCCGTACAGCCGCGCGGGAAACACTTTCGAGTTGTTCAACACCAGGCAATCGCCCGGCTGGAGATAGCCAGGCAGGTCGCGGAACGCGCGGTCTTCCCACGTCTGACGTTTCCGGTCCAGCACCAGCATGCGCGAGGCGGCGCGGTCGGCCAGCGGCCGCTGCGCGATCAACTCCGGGGGCAGGTCGTAGTGGAAGTCGGCGAGATTCAGGGCCGGGGCCTCAAGTCCCGCAAGACGGGGTAGAACTGCACGAACACGTTGTCGGCTGCGCCGTGCCGGTGATGGCAATCCCAGCAGGCTTCCCGGGGAAAAGGCCTGGCCGCCGGGAGGGGTTGGCCGTCCGGTCCGATGAAGTTGAAGTAGGCCCATGCCTCGGCATAGCGCGCGGTGTCCTTGACCGCGACCTCAATGCCAACCAACCGGTCTTGAAACGTCCCGCGGCGGTTGATCGAAGCATGGGTCGCTCCGCGAACGACTTCCATGACGAGCAGAGTCTTGTCGGGAAACTGGCCGGTGGCGGCGAAATGCCGGTATGCCTCCCGGGGCAGGTAGATGTTATGGAAGCGATCCTCTTTCGGGGGCGGCGCGCCTTCCCGGTAGCCCATGTTCAGGTTGGCCCCCACAAAGATCCACTCCCGGTAGCCTTCCGGCCGCACCAGTTGCCCGTCGGGGCGATACCGCGGCTGCGGCGGAGGCGATTCGGGCAGCGCTAGAACCGCCCCCAGCAACGCCAGCGCCAGCGCGCGCCCGCAGCGGCAAAGTTGTGCTTCCATCATGCAGCTTGCCATCCAACAAAATGATACTGGACAATAAAGGTTACCCCAACATGGCCAGACAATACTCACTCACGCCCCGCCGCGTCCCGCCGGTGGATACCCAGTACCGCAGGATCGTCACCGAAATCCCGGTTCCCGAGTCGATTCCCATCCTCGAAAAGCTGCACCGCTATGAACCCGTGGCGATGCAGGGCCAGCCGCCCATCGTCTGGGACCGCGCCGAAGGGTTCCAGGTTGCCGACCGCTGGGGGAACCGGTGGATCGACTGGTCGTCGGGCGTGCTGATCACCAACGCCGGCCACGGCCGGCAGGAGATCGTCGACGCCGTCGTCCGCCAGGCGCAATCCCACCTGCTGACCAACTACTGCTTCCCGAGCGAAATCCGCGCGCAGTTGGTGGAGCGCATCGCCAACCTGCTGCCTTCGCCGCTCAAGAAAGTGTTCCTGCTGACGACCGGCTCGGAGACGGTGGAATGCGCCATCAAGCTGTGCCGCACGCACGGTGTCAAGGTCGGCGGGCGGGAAAAGAACGTCATTGTGTCCTATGAGAAGGCATTCCACGGACGCACGCTGGGCTCGCAGCAGGCGGGCGGCATTCCGGCGCTCAAGGAGTGGATCGTGAACCTGGATCCCGGCTTCGTGCAGATTCCGTTCCCGGACGGGTTCTGGACGGAGGATACGTCGTTCGATTACTTCGTGCGGAGCCTGGAGGAACGGGGCGTGACGCCGGCCCAGGTGGCCGGGGTCATGCTGGAAACCTATCAGGGCGGCAGCGCGGCGTTTGCCCCCGAGCCCTACATGCAGGCGCTGCGCGAGTGGTGCACCCGGCACGACGCCCTGCTGGTCTGCGACGAAGTGCAGGCCGGCTTCGGCCGCTGCGGCAAGATGTGGGGTTTCGAACACTACGGCATCGTGCCGGACCTGACCTGTTTCGGGAAGGGAATCTCGAGTTCGCTGCCGATCGCGGCCGTGGCCGGCCGTCCGGACGTGATGGACTTGCATCCCCCGGGCAGCATGACCTCGACGCACACCGGCAATCCCGTCTGTTGCGCAGCCGCGCTCGCCTCCATCGACCTGGTGGTGCGCGAAAACCTGGCGGGCAATGCGCGCGTGATGGGCGAACTGCTGCACCGCAAGCTGCATGAGTTGAAATCGCGCACCCCCCAGATCGGCTGGGTGGACGGCAAGGGCCTGGTCGCCGGCGTGACCTGCGTCAAGCCGGGGACCAGGGAACCGGACGGAGACTTGGCCTGGGAAGTCGTGCGCGGCTGCATCGACCGGGGCGTACTGATGTTTTCGCCCGTCGGATTCGGAGGCGCCACCGTCAAGATCTGCCCGCCCCTGGTGATCAACGAGGCGGCGTTGCGGGAAAGCCTGCAAGTGCTGGAGGAGTCTTTCGCTGAGGCAACCGCGGCGGTGACGGCCGCGGCCGTGTGAAAAGGACCTGCGGGTCAGTTACCGCCGCATCCGGTCCGCCCACCGCAGGTAGCGCCACCACTCGCGGCGCCGCTGCCAGACGAAGCGCCAAAAATCGGCAAACGTAATCTGGCCGGCGGGCAAGCCCCAGTACGTCTCGATGCGCCAGCGGAGGTAAGGACTGGCCCATGGGCGCCAGCGGTGACCGCGGGTCATCCGCCACAACAGGCCGAGCATTAAGAGGACTTGCGGGCCGGGGCGCGGGTGGCCTCCGCCGTGGCGTAATAGCCCGACCGGGTCCGCGCCGTCGGGTTCCCCGGAGCCTTCACCGTGACCTTGATCTGGCGGTAGCTCCCATCCAATTCGGGATTGGTGGGACTGTAGGCCAGCACATACTGGCTGCGAATCTCCCGCGCGACCTGGTCGGCGATGCTATCCACCTCGGAAGCGTCCTTCGGATAATAGGCTTGCCCCCCGGTCGCCGAGGTGATGGCGTCCAGAGCGCGCTTGGCCCGGCGCGCGTCGCGCTTTTCCTCTTCCGAAAGCAGTCCGATCGCGTAAACGAGCACCTCGCTTTGCTGCGCGGCCCGGACCAGGTTCTCAAGTGTCGTCGCCGAGTTGTTGTCTTCTCCGTCGGTCACCACCAGCAGGACCCTCTTGTCGCGTTTCGCGCCTTGTTTGAGATGATCGATCGACATGCGGACGGCATCCCGCATCGCCGTGCCGCCCCGGGAGTCGATCCGCGCGAGCGCCTGCTCCAGCAAAGAGATCTTGTTGGTGAAGTCCTGGTCCAGAAATGCCTCGTCGTTGAAGTTCACGACGAAGACTTCGTCGTTGCGGTTGGAAGCCTTCACCAGCTTCAGCGCCGCGGTTTCCACCTTCCCCCGCTTGTTCCGCATGCTGCCGCTGTTGTCGATAATCAACCCCAGCGAAATAGGAATGTCTTCCCGCCGGAAGAACTTGAGCGGTTGCTCCACTCCGTTCTCGAAAACTTTGAAAGCGGACTGGCCCAGGTCGGTGATGCGGTTGCCCTTGCGGTCCACCACGGTGGTATGCAAGACCACCAGCCGGGTGTCGCTGCGGAACACAGGGGTCTCGCCATCGGCTGCGGACTGCGCCGCCGACGGGGCGGGGAGAGCAACCGCCAGCCAGATAAGGAACGCCGCACTATTGAGATGGCGCATAATAACCGAGCCTCCAGAAAGCCCGCAATGGCGGCAGACCCCGGGGCTGAACCAGTTTAACCTGCACCCGGCGGTACTTGCCATCGCGCTCCTGATTGGTCGGTGAGTAGCCAAGAATATATTGATTCCTCAGTTCGATGCCGATTTTCGCAGCGACGTCCGGCAGGTCGTTCAAATTGTCGATGGGGAAATGCCGGCCCCCGGTTTGCTCGGTGATCTCGGAAAGCAAGCCGGGACCCGCCAGCTCCTCCGCCGTCCGCCCCCGCGAAGCGATCGGTTCGAAAATTCCGATCGCATAAACTTGGACGTCCGCCTCCCGAACCAGTTTCTTGATTTCACTCTCGGTGTAGCGGCTGGAGTTGTCCCCGCCATCGGAGACAATGATGAGCGCCTTGCGGGAATTCTTGGCCTTGCGCATGGTGTGGAAGGCCAGATAAACGGCATCGAGCAGCGCCGTCCGCCCCTTCGCCTGGGTGAACGTCAGCTTGTTCTGGATCTCTTCGACCGAGTGGGTGAAGTTATGGGCCAGCTCGGGCCGGTCGTTGAACTGCACCAGGAAGAACTCGTCCTCGGGGTTCGCGGTTTTGAAGAATTGAGCGACCGCCTGCCGCGATTTGGCCAGTTTGCTGCCCATGCTGCCGCTGGTGTCGAAGACGAGCCCGACCGAGAGGGGGGCGTCTTCGCTGGCGAAGTGGCTTACCTTCTGTTCCGTCTTATCCTCGAAAAGCCGGAAGTGCTCGCGCTCAAGGCCGGTAACAAAGCGGTTGAGCGGATCGGTGACCGTCACCGGGATCAATACCAGATTGGTGTCGACCCGGATGTTGCTTCGCGGCGTTAATTCGGCCGGCGCATTGGCCTGCGGCCGCGGGCGAGGTTCAAGGGTAACACGTTGCTTTTCTTCAGCCTGGAGGGCGGCGGCCAATCCGCAGACCACCAACAGGGCCGCTGCTCGTCTCCATCGCGTCAGCGAACAAAGACTCCCGCCTTGCCTCGACCGGCTCCTCATGACCGGCTCCATCCATGTCCGCCAAAAGTATAGCATGCTCGTTCCGGAAGACCTTCCGCCTTCTGTCCCATTAGATTGTCCCACCATGGGACGTGTTACCATTTCCTGTGCCTCGGAAAATCCTGGGCGTCATTCCCGCCCGGCACGCCTCGTCTCGCTTTCCCGGAAAAGCTCTCGTCCTGATCGCCGGTAAGCCCATGATTCAACATGTGTACGAGCGCGCGATCCGGGCGCGGTACCTGTCGGAAGTGGTGGTGGCGACCGACGACGAAAGGATTTTCCAGGCGGCGCGGGGGTTTGGAGCGCCCGTCCGCATGACCAGCGCCTCCCATGCCTCGGGAACCGACCGCGTGGCCGAGGTGGCCTCGGCCTCCGCCGCCGAGTTGGTCGTGAATATTCAGGGGGACGAACCGCTGCTCGACCCCGACGCGATTGATGTGGCCGTGCTGCCCTTGGCGGGCGACCCGGACCTGGTGATGGGTACCCTCAGGAAACGGATCGAAGACCCCGGCGAGCTTTCCAATCCCAACGTCGTGAAAGTGGTCACGGACCTGGCTGGCAACGCGATTTACTTCTCCCGTTCGACGATCCCGCATCCGCGCGCCGACGCCGCCCCGCGGGACACCGTGTTCTACAAACACATCGGTCTGTACGTCTACCGGCGGGACTTCCTGCTGAAGTACCCGGATCTGCCGGTGGGTCCGCTCGAACGCGCGGAACGCCTGGAGCAGTTGCGCGCCCTGGAAAACGGGTACCGAATCCGGGTCACCGAGACCGAATACGAATCGTTCGGGGTCGATACCCCGGAGGATTTACAGCGTGTAGCCGCCTGGCTTCAGACAGGAGCAAGTGTCCCGGAGAATGGCTAAATACATCTTCGTCACTGGTGGGGTGGTCTCGTCGCTCGGCAAGGGAATCGCCGCGGCGTCGATCGGGTGCCTGCTGGAGAGCCGCGGCTTGAAGGTCACGCTTCAGAAGTTCGACCCCTATCTCAACGTGGATCCGGGCACCATGAGCCCGTTTCAGCACGGCGAGGTGTTCGTCACCGACGACGGCGCGGAGACGGATCTGGACTTGGGCCACTACGAGCGCTTTACCCACGCCAGGCTGACCCGGCTGAACAACCTGACGTCCGGCCGGATTTACGAGCAGATCATCGCCCGCGAACGCCGCGGCGATTACCTGGGTAAAACCGTGCAGGTGATCCCGCACGTCACCAACGAGATCAAACTGGGCGTGCGCCGGGTTTCCGACGGCGTTGACGTGGTGATTGTGGAGATCGGCGGCACGGTGGGCGATATCGAGTCGCTGCCTTTTCTCGAAGCCATCCGCCAGATCCGGCACGAGCGCGGGAAAGACGATTGCATCTTTGTCCACGTCACCCTGGTGCCCTGGATTGCGGCGGCGCAGGAGATGAAAACCAAGCCGACCCAGCATAGTGTGAAAGAACTGCGGGCCATCGGCATCCAGCCTGACATCCTGCTGTGCCGCTCGGAACGTCCGCTGCCGAAGGAGATGAAGGAAAAGATCGCCTTGTTCTGCGACGTTGACGTCGAGGCGGTCATCGCCGCCGTGGACGTGGGGTCGGTCTACGAGGTGCCGAGCGTGTTCGCCGGCGAGGGCGTCGACGAGATCATCCTCCGCCACCTGCGGCTGGATGCCGGACCGCGGGAACTCGGGCCCTGGAACGAGATGATCCACCGCATGCACAACCCGGACGACAGCGTGTCCATCGGTCTGGTGGGCAAGTACGTCGAATACGAGGACTCGTACAAGAGCCTGAAGGAAGCGCTGATCCACGGCGGGCTGGCGCACCGCCTGCGCGTGGACATCGATTGGATCGAAGCCGAGCATCTGGAGCAGGGCGACCCCTTCCCCGCGCTGGAACGCTATGACGGCATCCTGGTGCCCGGCGGTTTCGGCAAGCGCGGCATCGAGGGGATGATCAACGCCATCCGCTTTGCCCGGGAACAGAAGGTGCCCTATTTTGGCATCTGCCTGGGCATGCAAACCATGGTGATTGAATACGCCCGCCACGTATGCGGCATCGAGAAAGCCAACTCGAGCGAGTTCGACCAGGCCACGCCGCACCGCGTCATCTACAAACTGCGCGAACTGAAAGGCGTGGATGAGATGGGCGGCACCATGCGGCTGGGCGCCTGGCCGTGCGTGCTGGCGCCCGGCAGTTTCGCCGAGAAGGCTTACGGGGCGCGCGAGATCAGCGAGCGCCACCGCCACCGCTACGAGTTCAACCGCGAGTATGAGCCGCAACTACGGTCGGCGGGCCTGCAACTGACCGGCGAAACTCCGGACGGAACCTACGTCGAGATCTGTGAATTGCGCGACCATCCCTGGTTCCTGGGCTGCCAGTTCCATCCGGAATTCAAGTCCAAACCCCTCGAACCGCATCCGCTGTTCCGCGCGTTCATTGGCGCGGCTTACGAATACCGCAAGAAGCGGCTGGCCGGACCGCTGTTGCGCCATGTCTCCTTCACCAGCACGGATTGAAATCTCCGGCCCGCGCGGCCCGGTTGTCTTCGGGGGCGGCGCGCCGCTCGGTTGGATTGCCGGACCGTGTGTTATCGAAACCGAAGCGCACCTCCATTTTCTGGCGGGCGCGATCGCCGGTATCCTGGAACGCCCTTACGTGTTTAAAGTGTCGTTCGACAAGGCCAACCGCACCAGCCTCGGATCCTACCGGGGACCAGGATTGGCGGAGGGGCTGCGCATGCTGGCCGGCGTGCGAGCGGCGGGCTACGCGGTGCTGACCGACATCCATGAACCCGCTCAGGCGGAACCCGCCGCGGAAGCCGCCGACATCCTCCAGATTCCCGCGTTCCTCTGCCGCCAGACCGATTTGCTGCTGGCCGCCGGCAGGACGGGGCGCGCGGTGAACATCAAGAAGGGACAGTTTGCCGCGCCCGCCGACATCCTGCGCGCGGCGGACAAGGTGGCGTCCACCGGAAACCATCGCATCCTGCTGACCGAACGCGGCACGACGTTCGGCTATCACGATCTGGTGGTGGATTTCCGCGCCATCCCCGCCCTGCGCGAGGGCGGATGGCCCGTGGTTTTCGACGCGACGCACAGCGTCCAGCGCCCGGGCGCCACCGGGGAGACTTCCGGCGGCAGCCCCGAGTTCATCGATCCGCTCGCGCGCGCCGCGGTGGCCGCCGGCGCCGACGGCATCTTTGTCGAAGTGCATGAAGAGCCCGCCCGGGCGCTTTCCGATGGACCCAACGCGCTCCGCCTGGACCGTCTGGCCGCCCTGCGCACCCGCTTGGAGATGCTCGCCGCCGTCGTGCGCGCAAAAGCATTCGCCGAGCCAGAAGCGCGATGAAACGCGCCTGCGGACTCGGGCTCGTTCCTCCGCCGTATCGCCCGTCCTGGTCTCGTGGAACAGCGTAGGAATTCAGAACTCCAGGCAGGGACGTTACCGCGCTCGGTTTATGTTACTGTTGACATAGGGGGAGGGGGTATATTAGGATACCCAGTAGGGGTATTTATCGATCATGCCTTCGACAGAAACCACCACTGAGCACGCGACGATTCGCATTCAGGGGATGACCTGCGCTGGCTGTCAAGCCGCCGTGCAGGCGGCGCTGCGGAAGGTTCCGGGCGTTGTGGAAGCGGGCGTGAACCTGCTGACGCATCAGGCGGCGGTCGCATTCGATCCGTCGCAGGCGAAGCTGGACGAGATCCTGGACGCCGTGCGCGCCAGCGGCTACGGCGCTGAACTGGCCAGTCCGGTAGCCCGCGCCGTGGATGAGCAATTGGAGCAGGAGCGGCGGGATGAGGCACAGACGCGGAAACTGCGCCGGCAGGCCCTGGCGAGTCTGGCATGCGGCGCGGCGGCGATGCTGGCCTCGATGCCGCTGATGTCGCCGCACGGCGGCCATGCCGCGGATCCGCTGATGCGCTGGGCGATGAGTTGGCTGGAGCCGGCGTTGCGCGCGGCCCTGCCTTGGCTCTATGCAATTCCGCATGCGGCGCTGCACTACGGTTTGCTGGCCATGACCGTAACGGTGCTGGCGACTGGAGGCCGGGAGTTTTTTGTCCGGGCCTGGTCCGCGGCGCGTCATGGCGCTTCGGACATGAACACGCTGATCGCGCTGGGCGCCGGGTCCGCGTTCCTCTATTCCCTGGCCGCGACGTTCGCGCCGCACTGGTTCCAGGGCCGCGGCTTGGCGGCGGACGTCTACTACGAGGCCGTGATCCTGATTCTGGCATTTATCCTCACCGGGCGCTGGCTGGAGGCGCGGGCTAAAGGCCGCACGGCTTCCGCGCTCCGCAAACTGGCCGCCTTGCAACCCAAGACCGCCCGCGTGCAGCGCAATCTGATCGAGCGGGAGATTCCGGTCGCGGAGGTGCGGAAGGGCGATATCGTGGTGGTGCGTCCCGGGGAGCGGATTCCGGTGGACGGAGTGATCGTCGCCGGGACGACGGCCATCGACGAGTCGATGCTGACTGGCGAGCCCCTGCCGGTCGAGCGCCGTCCCGGCGATGCGGTGCTCGGCGGCGCGGTCAACACTACGCGCGCGTTCCGCTACCGGGCGACCGCGGTGGGAGAGCACGGCGTGCTGGCGCGCATTGTTCAAATCATGCGGGAAGCCCAGGCGGCGCGGGCGCCCATGCAGAATCTGGCGGACCGCGTGAGCGCCGTGTTCGTTCCGGCGGTGGTGACGCTGGCGCTGATTACGTTTGGTGTGTGGCTGGCTGTCGACGGGGAGCCGTTCCGGGCGCTGAATCTCGCGGTCGCCGTGCTGATGATCGCCTGCCCTTGCGCCATGGGACTGGCGATTCCTGCCGCGGTGATGGTGGCGACCGGCAAGGGGGCGGAACTAGGCGTCCTGATCAAAGGGGGCGCCGCGTTGGAACGCGCCGCCTCCGTGGATACGGTGGTGCTGGACAAAACCGGCACGCTGACCGAGGGGCGTCCGGCGGTCACCGGCATCCGTCTGTCCCCGGGAACCAACCTCTCGGAGAAGGAGGTGCTCGCCCTGGCTGCCTCCCTCGAGCAGTTGTCCGAGCACCCGTTGGCGGCAGCGATCGTCGAGGCGGCGGCTGCGCGCGGGGTGGACTTCGCGCCGGCCGGGAGCCTGGTGGCCCATCCCGGACTCGGCGCGGAGGGACTGGTCGGGACCCGCCGCGTATCGGCAGGCAGCGAGCGCTTTCTTCAGGAGCAGGGAATCGCAACTGCCACGGTGGCGAAGGCCGCCGACGAGATTGCCTCCACCGGGGGGACGCCGGTCCTGGTGGCGATCGACGGAGAAGCGGTAGCGGTCCTCGCCATTGCCGACCCGCTGCGGCCTCGGGCGGCCGAGGCGGTTGCCCGGCTGAAGGAAGCGGGGCTGCGGGTGGTGATGCTGACGGGCGACCGCCCCGAGACCGCCTTGGCGATTGCCGCGCAATGCGGCATCGACGCGGTCCGCGCCGGCCTGCTTCCGGACGCCAAGGTGGCCGTCGTCGGCGAACTCCGGGCGGCCGGAAGGCGTGTGGCGATGGTCGGCGATGGCATCAACGACGCGCCGGCGCTGGCCGCGGCCGATGTCGGCATCGCCATGGGTTCCGGTTCGGACATCACCGCCGATGCGGGTGATTTCGTCCTGCTGCGTCCGCATCCGGGGCTGGTGGCCGAGGCGCTGCGTCTGGCCCGCCGCAGCCTGCGCGTGATGAAGGAGAACCTGCTCTGGGCCTTCGTCTATAACGCTGTCAGCCTGCCGGTGGCCGCCGGAGCGTTGTATCCTGCTTTTGGGATCCTGCTCAGCCCCGTGCTGGCCAGCGCGGCCATGGCGTTCAGTTCGGTGAGTGTGGTTTCCAACAGCCTGCGTTTAAGGAGGTTTCGATGAACCCGGCGAACGGATTGCCGCTGGCTTCCGCGTGCGCTTGCGAGTCCGGCGACGGCGGCCGGAAAGCTTTGGCGGTCGACCCGGAGGTCAAAGCGGCCAACCTGGTGCGTCTGCGGCGTATCGAAGGTCAGGTGCGCGGCTTGCAAAAAATGGTGGAAGAAGACCGCTACTGCCCTGACATCCTGACCCAGATCTCGTCGGTTCACGAAGCCTTGCGGGCGGTGGGGAAGGCGCTGCTGCGGAATCACCTGAAACATTGCGCCACCGAGGCGATAAGGGCAAGCGATCCCGGACGCGCCGAAGCGGTTTACGATGAATTAGTCCAGATGATCTACCGCCATTCCCGTTAAAACCGGGAAAAACCCGGCGGCGCCCCCCACGAACTCAGGACTGCGGGGGCGGCTCGGGGACCGGCGGGGACGTCTCGCCCCGGCGCTTGGCCCAGTACGAGCGCATCCGTTCCGCCGCCGCCCGCCGGGCTTGGGAATTCCACACGCGGCCCTTCCGGCCACCCCCTCCGGCGGCGGCCCGTTCCAGCGCCTCGATGGTTTCGTCCAGACGCCGTTTTTCCTCCCGTAATTCGGCAATTGCTTTGGTTAGATCCATCTATCGCGTCAGAAAAGGCCAACTGAATGAGAAATGGTAGCCGTACTTACTCATCGCGAAGTATATCAGACCCGCCGCCAGCAGCGCTACTCCGCCCAAAAACAGCAGCACATTCCGCCAGGGGAAACGGCGTCCTTCCCGCCCCAGCACCAGGAGGTAACTTGCAAAGATCCCGATATAGAACAGCACGCACATCGGCGTGGCGAACAACATCAGGTTGAAGACGTCGGGCGTGGGGGTGATGATGGCGGCGATCACCACAATCACCAGAATGGCGTAGCGGCTGTTCCGCAGCAGAAACCCGGGCGTGACAATCCGCAGCAGGGTGAGAAAGAAAATGACGATGGGGAGCTCGAACAGAATCGAAACGCCGAGCATGACGTTCACGAACAGGTCGAAATAGGAGACCATCGAGACCATCGGCGACACGTTTACATCCCGCCCGATGCCCAACAGGAACGCCAGCCCATAACGGAACGCGATAAAGTACGCAAACAGCCCGCCGGTGAGGAAAAGACCGGCCGAGCAGATCACAAAGGGGGCGGCCCAGCGCCGCTCGTGCTTGTACAGTCCGGGAGCGATGAACGCCCAAGCCTGGTACAGCACCCAGGGAGATGCCAGGAAGATGGCCGAGAGAATCGGCAGCTTGACCCAGATAATGGAGAACTGGTCCATCGGGTCGATCGCGACCAGGCGCGGCGGATCAATGCCAATGGTGCGCAAGGCCTCCTCCGCCGGCCGTTGTACAAAAAGCCACAGGCGTTCGCTGAAGAAAAGCGAGGCGACGAACGCAATGCCAAAGCCGTACAGCGACTTCAGGATCCGTTCGCGCAGTTCCTCCAGGTGCTCGAGGAAAGACATCCGGAGCATACCGTCGTCCTCGTCTTCCTCGTCCGCTTCCGGCGGCTTGGTCTCTGGCGGCGGCGGAGGCGCCGGCACGGTAGCCGCCACGGGAACGGGAGCGGTTTCTTCCGTCTGCGGCGGCGTCGCGTAAGGGTCGTCGTACGAATAAACGCCGTAATCCGAGGACGCCGCCGTTTCGCTGGATGGCGAAGCCGGTTCCTGTGCGGGTTCCCCTCCCGCTACTCGCTCGGGAGCAGACTCCTCCGACCCTTCGCCCGGGGGCGCAAGCTGTTCAGAGGAAACCGGGGTTTCCTTCGGTTCTTCCGATGCCATCCTGATCTGTTCTGTTAAATGCCGACAGTCTTGTTCGCTTCGGGGTCCGGCTCGGGTTCGGCCCGGGTAGTCCCCGGCGGATTGCTGTTGGCGATCGTGCCTTCCGGCGCGGCCGCTTCTGCCGTCAATTCAGCGCCCTGAGTTGCGGAAGCGCTTGAGGTGGACGTGTCGGTTGCGGTGGACTCGCCCTGACCCGCCGCCGTGCTCTCGGAAGAACTGGAATAGGTCCCGTTCTCGGTAGAATAGGCGTCGTACGGATAGGAGGAATCGTAGTTATACGTGTCGTACGCGATCTTGTTGGTTTCCTCGCGTATCGGCTCGGTTTCCCGCTCCAGGTTTCTCATCTCCCGGTCGAACGTGGATTTCAGTTCGCTGGAGGCGCGGCGGAACTCGGTCATCGCCTTCCCGATCGTTTTGCCAAGCTCCGGCAGTTTCTTCGGCCCGAAGATCAGCAAAGCGAGCAGGAAGATGAAGATCGTCTCCTGCCAGCCTAGGGGACCCATCTTGTACTCCTTCCCTCTTGCGGATTACCTACTTGATGATAGCGATGCCTCTCCTGGGGCGTCAACCGCGGCACGCCGCGGGAAGCCCCTCGAGACGCAACCGGACAAAAGCATTCCCAAGGTGTACCGCATCAGCGGCGCCGTACGTCAACCCCTTCGTGCAGCGCCTGATCCGGCTGATCCCGCTTTGGCTGGTTGCCGCCGGCGCAGCACATCCGCAGCATCTGAGCGACCTTTCCGTGCCGCGCCCGGTGGCCGCGGGCGACACGCTGGTCTTGGGATTCCTGGGCGGAATCGAGAAATGGGACGATGAGCGTCGCGGCGTCCGCAAAACGGTCCTGCAACTCCGTCAGATGGGCCTCCCGGGAGTCTGGACGGAATCGCTGGCTAACCGGCGAATGAAGCTGGGGGTGGAGTTGGTCCGGCGCGCTTTTGACTGGAACGCGAACGGGCGGCTGGATCCGGACGAGGCGAGGCAAGCCCGGGTGATCCTCTTCGGCCAGAGCCTGGGCGGCGCCGCCGCCATCCGGTGCGCACGCGAGCTCGAGAAAGCCGGGGCGCCCGTCCTGCTTACGGTTCAGGTGGATAGCGTCGGAGCTGGCGACGGAGTGATCCCGGCCAACGTGAGGGCCGCCGCCAACTTCTATCAACGCGAGCCGCTCACGATCTGGGGCCGCTCATCCATTCGCGCCGCCGATCCGTCGCGTACCGCCATCCTCCGCAACCAGCGCTTCCACTATCCCTTCTTCTTACCCGCTTTCCAGCCGGAGAGTTGGATGCGGCGGAACCTCGGTGGCGGCCACGCCCGGATGGAAGCTGACCCCTTCGTCTGGGCCGAAGTGCTGGGGCTGATCCGCGCCGCCATTATCGAATAGGAACCGCTGGCCCGCGAGCTTGGCGAGGGCTATGATCGAGGAGGGTTCTTTCCATGCACCTGCTGCCCACGAAAGAAGAAATCGTTCGTATTCTCCTGGAAACCGGGGCTCTCCGGTACGGTCATTTTCAATACCCTTCTGGCCTCCGTTCGAACCAGTATCTCCAGTTGCCGCTGGCCATGCGGTACTACCAATATGCAAAGCTGTTCGCCGTCGGCATCAGCCGGCTGTTGCGGGCCGACCCCGAGATTCGCGCCTTGATCCCGGAGTTGTCCCTGGTGACGCCGACGGTGGCGGGACTTCCGGTCGCCTATTCTTTGTGCGAGGCTCTCCGCGCCCACCAGGTGTATTGGGCCGAGTCTGACGAAAGCGGCTTGCCGATTCACTTCCGGCAGTACGTCGAGCCCAAACGCGGCGAAGCGGTGCTGATGGTGGACGATATCCTCCGTTCCGGCCGGAAGTTCCTGGATCTCAGAAATCTGCTGATCAGCCAGGGAGCTTCGGTGGTAGGGGTCGCCGTGGTCATCTATGAGCCTTCGCCGGAAACGGCCGACCTAGGGGAACTGCCTCTGTTTTACCTCGCCAAACTCGAGGCGAAGTACTATGGCGAACACGAACCCGCCGAGGCGGAGACCATACCACCCGAAGAGGTGTGGATCTAGGCGTCTGTAGCGCGTAAAACCCCTTTTTACAATTGCTTAAAGCCTCTACGGCAGACTGCTTAAGTCGGGTGCAGTTTGTTACAACATGGTGGCGGTGAACGGCTTTCGTATAGTACCCGCTCAGAAATCCACAGCCTTTTCCACAGAATAGGTTGAAATCCATCCGGCCGGGGCCCTTCGCCCGGGGGACGAGGCTCGGCGCCGCAGGGAAAACACTCGCAAAGGTGGCTGGCGAGGGAAGGCGCGTTGCAATCGGCAACCAGCGGAGTCGCCGGTCAGATCCAAAAGAGGTCAGGACCAAAGAAGGTGATCCGGCAGTTCTGCCAGAAGGTCATGGATGCCTTGGAGTCGCGTCCCAAGACCGCAACCACGTCGCTCGCGTCGCCTCTCAGCAAGAGGCGCACCCGCACCCACCAGAACCGGAGCAGTAGGGCGCTGACCAGGATCACCAGCAATGACAACGCGGTATGCAACCTGACCGAGCATATCCCGTCCGGCACAGTACGTCCATCCGGCAAAGGGACTACAAAGGACTAGGGGACGGCGCTCCGCGCCAGCGCCCATCAAAGCCGAACCGGACGGCCCTGGTCGGCGGACTCCCGCGCCGCCAGCACGATTTCCGAAACGCGGAAAATATCCTCAGCGGACAGCCCCGGGACCTTGCCGTTGTACACCGACTCGAGAAAGTCCACGAACACGCTCCGCTTGGGAGGCAAATCGGTGAGGACTTCCGGCTTGCGGTTCTCGGTGACCAAGGTGACCCCGGTGGCGGCAAGATACTCGGCCACGCCCCGGGTTCCCGCCAGCCGCAACCGGTCGTCACCGTGGGTCGGAGCGGCGTCCGGACGCAGAAAGTCCATATGCAGCGCCGCCACGCCTCCATTGTCCAGGCGGAACAGCGAACCCGTGGTGTTCTCCATTTCCCCGATGTCGGGGAAGCGGCCTACCTGACCCTGCCAGGTGAAGACCTCTTTGAGTTCGCGGCCGCTGGTGAACCGCATCAAGTCGACCATGTGGCTGCCGATCCAGGGCAGCGTGCCGCCATACGACGAGCGGCGCCGCTTCCACTCGGGCTGGTTGCGAAACTTGTAGGACTTTTGCGCGCTGATGTTGGCCACCTCGCCGATCGCTCCGGAATCGACAATCCGCTTGAGGGCGAGGTAGGGCGAATCGAAGCGCATCGGCAGCAGCATGCTGAAGCGGATCCTGGGGTTTGCCGCGAGCGCCTGCCGAATGGCGGCCAGTTCGGCCCGCTGGTTCGCCAAAGGCTTTTCGGCGATCCAGTGGCGGCCGTGACGGATGCATTCCAGGATCGCCGGCGCCCGCTCGTCGGCGGCGTTGCAGACGCCCACCACGTCGGCGTTCTCGCGTTCCAGCATCTGGCGGAAATCCGCGTACGCGCGGGCCCGGGCCGCGCGGGGGCTCTTCCGGGCCCGGTCGATCCCGGCGGCGTCGCGGTCCGCGATCGCCACCAGTTCTACGTCCGGCAGATCGGCCAGCGGTCCGATCACCTCCCCGGGGTGCCCCTGAAGTCCGATCACCGCCACGCGAATCGGCGCGGGAAAACGCACTGCGGCGGCGAACGCGCCCGCCCACCATTGACGCCTGGTAAGGTCAGCCATGACCGGATTATTCCACAACCGCCGCCGCGCGTCCGTCCCTGCACGCCCTGGGCCGCTGGCGTCGTTGCCCCCGCAGGAATAGCCTGGAGGATCGGCCATGTCTTCCTATGACCTCCCTTCGCTGACGATCGAGCTGTATGAGCGGACCTTCGCTGCCCGCCACCGGCTTCCGGATGTTGTCGACTGGTGGGCGGAGCGCAAGCCCGGCGCGCCGGCCCTGATCCACCATACCCGCGATGAGACGGTGACCTGGGCGGACTTCGCCGCCGCCACGCGCCGACTGGCCTCCCGCCTCGCCGCCCGCGGTTTCCGGAAAGGCGATCGCTTCGCTACGTTCCTTCCCTTTTCGGCGGAACATATCCTGCTTGAGTACGCCTGCTTCCGCCTTGGCGTCCTCCACGTGCCGCTCGACCTGCGCTTGCCGTCCGCCGAAATCGTCCGTTGCCTGGGCTTGGTTCAGCCGCGCGGATTCGCCCACCCGGGTACGCTGCCGGAGGGACTGGCGGAAGCCTGCCCCTTTCTCGAGCACATCGTCTCGCTGCCGCTGGGTGCGGGACTGCGCGTGTTTGACGATTGGCCCTCGGCGGCGGAGTCCGAAGCGGCCAGTCTCTTTCGCCAGGTCGCCGAGGACGACGGAGCGCAGGTCATCTTCACCACCGGTTCCACGGGCAGCCCCAAACCGGCGCTGCTGACCCACCGCAACATCACGGCGCAGAACGTCTGCCTGGGCGCAGCCTTCGAGTTTCAAGAGGACAGCCGCGTGCTGATCAACCTGCCTCCCTCGCATGTGGGCGGCCAAGCCGAACTCCTGATGTCGGCGCTGTTCTGGGGCGGCACGGCGGTATTGCTGGATGTCTTCGACCCGGCCAAATCGCTCGCGGCGATCGAGCAGCGCCAGGTGACGCTGCTGGGACAGATCCCCGCCATGTTTCAGTTCGAATGGCGTCTGCCGGATTATGCCCAGCGCGACCTCTCCAGCCTGCGCACGGTGGTTTACGGCGGACAACAGGTCTCTCGGGAGTTCCTCGAGAAGATGGCCGCCATGGCGCCCCGCATGGCGACGGGCCTGGGTCTCACCGAGAGCGCGGGCTTTTGCACCTACACGCCGCTGGTCTCTGATCCCGCGGCCTTGGAGGGCACGCTGGGCGGCGCGGCGCCGCTCTACCCGCTGACGATTCGCGAACCGATGCGCGCCGATGGCTCCGCCGGCGCCGAACTGCCCGCCGGACAGGTCGGCCATATCTGCTTCCGTGGCCCGCAGACCTTTGCCGGCTACTTAGGCGATGCGCGCGCGACAGCCAATACGATCTCCACCGACGGGCATCTCTACACCGGAGATCTGGGTTCGCTCGATAGCCGGGGAGTGCGCCTGGCCGGGCGCGCGAAATGGGTGATCAAGCCGGCTGGGTACCAGGTATTCCCGGGCGACGTGGAAGCGCACTTCCTCACCCACCCCAAGATCGCCGCGTGCAGCGTGGTCGGCGCCGAGCACCGCACGCTGTCGGAAGCGATCGTGGCCTTCGTCGAACCCAAGCCCGGCACGGAACTGACCGTGGCCGAACTGCGGCGGCATGCACGGCCGCTGGCCTCCTACATGCGCCCCCTGCACTACGTCCTGGTTACCGCCGGACAACTCCCGCTGAACCGCACCGCCAAGGTGGACACCGTGCGGCTCCAGCAACTCGCGCGCGACGAAATTCAGGCGCTGCGCGCCCGCGGCCGTTGGGACACCTAGTCCCCCCCGCTCCTCGCCCGCCCCAATCGGGAGGGTTCGGACGGGAAGCGGCGAACCCGGTAGCGATCCCGATCCGCGCGCCGGACTGAACTCCGCGGCGGATATTCCGCGCCGGCGCAGGCTGCTAGAATCGCGGTGAACGATGAGTCCGGATTTTCTGGTAATCGGCGCGGGGGTGGCGGGTTTGCGCGCCGCCATCGATCTTGCCGCGGCCGGCAAAGTACTCGTTGTCGCCAAGGATCATTGGCGCGAGTCCGCCTCGGAGTACGCCCAGGGCGGCGTCGCCGTGGCCTTGAGCGACGACGACGAAGTAGGGCTCCATGAACAGGACACGCTGGCGGCGGGCGACGGCCTCTGCGATCGCGACGCGGTGCGCGTGCTGGTGGAGGAAGGCCCCGCCGCGATTGAAGAGCTGATCCGCTGGGGCATGGAGTTCGACCGCGAGGGCGGCCGGCTGGCGTTTACCCGCGAGGGCGCGCACAGCCGCAGCCGCGTGCTGCACGCGGGCGGCGATTCGACGGGACGCGAGATGGCCCGCACCTTGTACCGCAAGGCCATGTCGCTGCCGAACGTCGAATTGCAGAGCTTCCGCGCCATCACCGACCTGCTGGTGCGCGAGGGCGAAGTCTACGGCGCCTGCGTGCTGGACGGCCAGACCAACCGGATCCTCCGCGTGGAAGCGCGCGCTGTGCTGCTGGCGACCGGCGGTCTGGGCCGGGTTTTCCTCGAGACCACCAACCCGGACGTGGCCACGGGCGACGGCGTCGCCATGGCGTACCGCGCCGGGGCGAGAATCAGCGACATCGAGTTCATTCAATTTCATCCTACGGCGCTGCACGCCGAGGGAGCGCCGCGGTTTCTCCTCTCGGAGGCGCTGCGCGGGGAGGGCGCGCGCCTGCTGAATCTGGCCGGCGAGCGCTTCACTGACGAACTGGCCCCGCGCGATGTCGTCTCCCGCGCGATCGTGGCGGAAATGAAACGGACGGGCGCGCCCCATGTGTTTCTGGACCTGAGCCACCGGGGCGAGGAATTCGTCCGGACGCGTTTTCCGCGCATCTACACGACGTGCCTGCAATACGGCGTGAATATCGGCAAGGAACCGGCGCCGGTCCACCCGGCGGCGCACTACGCGATGGGGGGCGTTTGGACGGATCTCCACGGGGCCACTACCCTCAAGCGCCTCTATGCCGCGGGAGAAGCGGCGTGTACGGGGGTGCACGGCGCCAACCGGCTGGCCAGCAATTCGCTGCTCGAAGGGTTGGTTTTCGGCGCGCGCGCCGGACGGGCGATGCGCGAGATCGACAGCGGGCCGAAACCGGGCCTGGCGCGGATCGAGTGGAGCATCCCCGCGCTCGAGGAGAGGCAATTGCGCTGCCTGGCGTGGGAATCCTGCGGGATTACCCGGGACCGTCAAGGTTTGGCGGAAGCGTGCCTTCGCCTGGAGTCGGCGCCGATGCAGCCTACGCCGCATCCCACGCTGGAACAACTCGAGCGCCGCAACATCCACGGGGTGCTCCTGCTGATCGCCTCGGCCGCGCTGGCGCGGGAGGAAAGCCGGGGCGGCCACTTCCGGAGCGATTTCCCCTGCAAGCGGCCGGAGTTTGAAAAACACTCGGTCCTGGTGCGCGGTCTCGGCGTCCGCTTCGCCTAGCCCCTTCCGGCTGGCGGCTACCGGCTGTTGACCAGCTTGCCGTTCTCGTCCAGGTGCGGATAGGGTCCGCCGATCCGGAAACGATCCAGGATGTAGTCGTCGTACTGCGGGGTGGGCGCGAAATAGCCGCCCTTGCGGATGTGCTGTTTGACCACTTCCTCGTTGAGTTCGACGCCGAGACCCGGACTGTCCGGCACCGCGATGTAGCCGCGATTCACGATCGGCTTGGCGGCGGGCTGCGTGACCAGGTCGTCCCACCAGGGAATATCGACGGCGTGGTTCTCCATAGCCAGCATGTCCTTGAACGTTGCAGCCATATGGACGCACGCCATGCACCCCACCGGCGACCCGGCAAAGTGAATCGCGGTCTGGACGCCGTGCATCGCCGCGTAGTCGGCGATGCGCTTGGTTTCGCGGATGCCCCCCGAGGTGAGCGGATCGGGGTGGATGATGTCCAGCGCCCGGTGCCCGATGAACTCCTGGAAACCCTCCTCCAGTCCGAACAGGCTTTCGCCCGTAGCGATCGGCGTGGTGGTGGCTTCCTTGAGCTCCTTGTAGGCGCGCCAGCTTTTCGGCGCGTCCCCGCCGGGACCCAGATGGCCGATCTGGATCATGTCCTCGGCCCACGCCAGGTTGAATTTCTCGAACGCCCGGGCATACCGGATGCTGTCCTTCACGGTGAGCGGGCCGAAGTGGTCCGCGCCGAGCGGGACCTCCCAGCCAATGGCGTCGCGCACCGCCTGGATATACTCGCAGAGATAGCCGAGTCCCGTTTCGGTCGCCACCCGCTGGTCGTTCACCGCGCCCGGGCGGTTCGCCACCAGCCGGGTGCCCAGGTCCATTTTGAAGAAGGTGAATCCCTGTTGCTGCCGGCGGCGGAACCGCTCGGCGTAGATCTTAGGGTCCTGGCTCTCGGTGGTGTCGCAGTAGATGCGGATGCGGTCGCGGTAGCGGGAGCCGATCAGCCGCCAGGCGGGCACATTGTAGACTTTGCCCGCGATGTCGTGCAGCGCCATATCGACGGCGCTGTAGCCGCCACCCATGCGCTGGTGGTTGGCGAAGATGCGGAGTGTGTCGAGGAGGGGCTCAATCGCCAAGGGGTTCTTGCCGATCAGATGGGGCTTGAGCACGAGCGCCGTACCTTCCCGCCCGGCGTCGCGCGCTTCGCCCAAACCATACACTCCCTGGTTGGTGTCGATGCGGATGATGGGGTAGTCGTAGTTGGAGGCCACCAACACGGCGCGCATATCGGTGATTTTGAGCTGGCTGGGGGCCGAATTGCGGTTGACGCCCGCGGCGGGCTGCGCGCCCGCGGGGGCGTGGGCGAAACGGAACATTCCGCCCCAGGCGGCAGCCTGGGCGAGGAGACGGCGGCGGCTGAAACGGCGGCGGTTCGACATAGGGCGTGGCTCCTGTTGGCCTTTCAGATTCTATCTCGGCCCATAAGTTAGCGGTCAGCGGTCAGCGCTCAGCAATGAGCGGAGTCACAGCAATTCCTGCACGCGGCCGAGCAGCAAGCGCGCCGGATCGGCGGCCGCCCGCAACTGCGCCGGCGGGACTGCGGGCCCGAAGCGAATCACAAACCGTCCCGCTTCGCTGACGCCCGCCGGCACGGCGGAAATCCCTTTGCGCGCCAGCAAGGCGATCAAGCGGTCTACTCCCGGCAGGGGATCGGTGAGCCGGCCGGCCGATCCTCCCACGCCTTCAGGAAAGAGGCCAATGGGCCGCTCGAGGCGCGCGGCGTCCCGGACGATGCGGCGCAGCGTCCGGGCCGTGAACGCCGGGTCCTGCGCGGCGAAGGCCACCGGGTAGCAGCAGAGCGCGCGCGCCACTCGCGGCAACAGCCAGTCGCCCGGATTCGGCAGCCGCCACCTGCCGAGACGGAGCGGCGGCCAGTTGGCCGTCACCACCCACCGCACGGGCGGATCGCCGGGACCGTACCGCTCGCGGATGGCGCGCGTCAGGGCGGCGGCGGTGTGCAGAATCCACAGTCCCTGGCGCTGATAATGATTCGCCACCAGCAGAAAACCAGGGTCGTCCGGCAGACAGTCGAGACCCTCGTACCGCGGCGGCGGGTCCATCCGCGCGACGATTCCCGCGGTGAACGCGTCAATTGATTGCTCGGTGCCGTGCGCGATGTGGGGCGCCAGCCCGAATACCAGGTCCCACGGGACGGGGTAGCGCAGCGGCGCCTGGCTCACACCGGGCGGCCCTTCCACAGCACCTTCCGCTGAAATAACGTCGAGAACATCCCCTTCATGGCCACCATGTGAAACAGATAAATGGCCAGCGGCGCGGCCAGCGCCCACGCGTTGCCATACCAGGGCAGGAACAGGAGCGAGGGGAGAAACGCCAGCGCGGTGGCGGCAATGGGATGGCTGTCGATAATCAGGTACGCAAGCAAGGGCGCATACAGCAGCAGCAGCATCGACGCCAGGATCACCTGCACGCCGCCGGCGGGGTTGGCCACCAGGAAACGGAACGAGTTCTTCTCGAAACCCCGCAGGATGGCGCCCAAGCTATCGTACATGCGGACGGCGCCGAGCGCTTCCGCCCGGACCACGCGCAAGCGCAGCCCATGTTGTTTCGCCAGCGCAGCCAGATCGACGTCCTCGATAATGGATCCGGCCACTGCGGCGTGCCCGCCGATACGGAAATACGCCTCGCGGCGGAACAGCAGGCATTGGCCGTTGGCGAGCGCTTCGCCGCCGCCCACCCGGTTTACGCTGTGGGCGCTGACGCCGCAAAAATAGAGACCGAACGCATAGGGCAGCAGAATGTGCTCGGCCGCGGAATGGCGTTCCTGCCGGAGGAAGGCGGTGGCCACGTCCAGTTGTTCCTGCTCGGCATAGCCCGTCAGCGAAGCGAGAAAGGGATGGGCGAACCAGGTGTCCGCATCCACGAACAGGATCCAGGGAGTGTGGGCCGCCTGGGCGCCGGCCCAGCAGGCGTGAGGCTTGCCCAGCCAGCCGTCCGGCAGCGGAGGCGCGTCGATCACCTCCGCGCCTGCCCGCCGCGCGCGTTCGGCGGTATCGTCCTCCGAAGCGTCGTTGACCACCACCACCCGCGCGCCGGGAAAGCTCCGGACGGCGCGCTCGATATTCGCCGCTTCGTTGCGGGCGGGGATCACCACGGTGACGCTGCGGGGAAGGTCCGCGCCCCGCGCCGGCAGTTCCGGGAGCCGCAGGTAGTTCCAGCGAGATTTCAGCACGAAAAACGCGATAGCGGCCGCCAGGAGCGTGGGGACGATCAGCGCCTGGCTCAAGAGATTCTCCGCACGGTGGGGCCTTTCACCCCGTTGGGGAAAAGCGGCGTCGCTTCGACCGCCTGCCAGGCGCCAGTTCCGTCCTGCGCGCGGGCTTCCACGACCTCCGCCCCGCGCACCCCGGAGATCTCACCATGCCAGCGGGTCCAGGTGTAAGGCGACAGCGGCGGCTCGCACGCCGCCTCCACCCACGGGCCTTGATCGGCGCGGACTTGCACCGCTTGCACTCCCCGGTCCCCGGCGAAGGCTACGCCGCCCAGGCGCAGGACGCCATCCGCGGTGCGCACACGGTCAATATACGACGTGGTGTGGATGGTTGCTTCCTTCGTGTAGCCCATCTTCGGCCAGGTTCCGTAATACGGTTTGCTTACCAGCTCGATCCGGTCGATCCACTTGACGTTCTTGAAACCAAAATACCGCGGCACGAGCAGGCGCAGGGGAAAGCCGTGATCGCGGTTCAGGGTCTGGCCATTCATCCCATAGGCCAGCATGGCGTGCTCGGACAGCGCGTACTCGACCGGATAGCTGTCGCCGTGCCCGTCCACACCCACGACCGCCACCTCGACGATATCGCCCGGCACCTGGCGCGGGTCGATGATCTGGCGGAGCAGGATGCCGCTCCAATACGCGGTGCCCATCAGGTTCGACTTCAACGTGTTGCTGATGCAGCGCAGCGTGACGTAGCGATCGAGGCGCGGCAGCGAGCGCAATTCCGCGTAGCTGAACTGGCGGAGCGGCTGGCCGTCCAGCAGGAGACGCAGCCGCCACGCAAGCGGATCGGGCGTGGGATCGACGGCGTTCTTGCTCATCACGTAGAATTCGGCCACCGGCGTGACGGCTTTGCGCACCAAACCGCCGCCGAAGTTTTCCGGCGGCGGCGTAAACGGAAACAGCGGCTGCGGCGTCGCCGCGCGGCGGGCGGCTTCCCGATTGCGCCAGAAACTCTCCGCCGCGACCAGCGCGGTGCTGCCCGACATCAGCAGCGGCAGCGTGCCCGGCGCGGCGAGCGTCAGGAAGCGCCGCCGCCCGGCGCGCACGGCGTCTGCCGCGGGCGGGCGCGTCATCCAGAAAGTGGCCAGCAGCGCGGGCGCCCAGAAGGCCACTTGCCCGGCCAGCGAGGAGTAATCAAAAACCACGCCCGCCGCCGCGGCGGCCGCCACCCCTGCCCCCAGCGTCCCGGCAGTCCGCCAGCGAGAAAGCGCACCCAGGGCCACCGCCCAGCACAACAGCCCCAGCGTAAACAGCCCGCCGGTCACCGCGAACGGCTTGGCCCATTCGCCGAGATGTTCGAGCAACCAAACCGAGTACGTGTTGGGCGTCCGGGCCATGATCCACTCGCCGATCGCGTCGGTCCAAAGCGGGAAGCCGCCATAGCGGGCCGCCAGATAATGCGGCCCCAGCCCCGCCAGCGCGGCGGCCGAGGAAACCTGGAGGGAGCGGCGGATCACCACGCTCTCCAAAACGCCAGCCGCCCCGCCGAGTAGCGCGCCACAGGCGCGGCCATCAGGCGGGCAATAGTGCGGTATTTCTTCCAGCCGGGCACCACCGCGCGCCGGGAAAAAGAATCGTAACCGTTGCGTTCGATCTCGGCGAGGATCCCGCGATACACATCCGCGGCGATCTGCACCGCAAACCGCCCGTCTGGATGCAGCAGCGGGATGCCCGGCCCGGCGACCGCGTAGTAATGCCGCGCGCGCTCCACCTGGAATCGCATCAGCTCGACAAACTGGGGGGTAATGCGGCGCTGGCGCAACGCGGAGGGCGGGTAGCCGAAAGCCTCGAGCTCGTCTTCCGGCAGATAAATCCGGCCGCGGTCCAGGTCTTCTCCGATATCGCGCAGGATGTTGGTCAACTGCATCGCGATGCCCAGGTCGGTCGCATAGGCGTCCGCGGGGGCCAAAGTCCCGATGACCCGAGACATCATCAGCCCGACCACCGAGGCCACCCGGTAGCAGAACACGCGCAGTTCGGCGAAGTTCCGGTACCGGACGCCGTTGGCGTCCATCCGCATGCCTTCAATCAGGTCCAGCGGGAACTCGGACGGAATGCGGAACCGGAGCGCCGCATCCAGGAAGAGGCGCAGCACCGGGTGACTGGCCGACCCAAGCCGCAGCGCGCGTTCCACTTCCTCGGCCCACGCCGCCAGATTCCGCTGGGCCTCGCCGGCTGAGGCGGCTTCGTCAACCAGGTCGTCCGTGTAGCGGCAAAACCAATAGACCGCGTGGGCCGCCTCGCGCAGTTCGGCAGGGAAGAAGCGCGCCGCAAGATAGAAACTCTTTGAGCCTCGCGCGGTTTCCCGCGCTGCGGCCTGACGGAGGGACTGGCCGGTCAGATGCGCTCGCAAACCAACTTCTCCGCGATTTTCGCCGAGGACAAGACCCCCGGCACGCCCGCGCCGGGGTGCGTCCCTGCGCCGACAAAGAACAGATTATCGAAATCCTCGGAGGCGTTGTGAGGCCGGAACCAGGCCGACTGCCGGAAAATCGGTTCGAACGAAAATCCCGCGCCCTGATAACTGTTCAAAGTTGTCTCAAAATCCAGCGGAGTAAACAGCCGCTCGGTCGCCAGGTGGTCGAGCAGGCCCGGCAGGTACTTGCGGTCGAGGAACTTCATCACGCGGTCGCGGAACGGGCGGGCTTGCTGCCGCCAGTCGATCCCGCTGGCCTGGTTGGGCACCGGGATCAACGCATAAAAACACTCGTGGCCGGGCGGCGCCACGCGCGGGTCGGTCGCGCTCGGCCGGTGGAGATACAGGGAAAAATCCTCCGCCAGCCTCTTCTTGTTGAAAATGTCGTCCAGCAGTTCCTGGTAGCGTTCGCTCAGGATGATGGTGTGATGCCGGATGTCCGGGTATTGCTTGGAGGTACCGAAGTAGATCACAAACAGGGACATCGAGTAGCGCATGCGCTCGAGTTTGCGGTCGGTCATGCGCGGCCGGGCCTCCGGCGCGATGAGCTTGCGGTAGGTATTGGCCACGTCGGCGTTGCTGACGATGGCGTCGGCTTCCAGAAACTCCCCGTGCGCGGTCTCGGCGCCCAACACCCGCCGCCCCTCGGTCCGGATGCGCGTCACCGGAGTCGATAGCCGCACGCAGCCGCCGATTTCGCGGAACAGGCGTCCGAAGGCGTCCACCAGCGCGCCGGTGCCGCCCATGACGTAATGTACGCCCCACTCGCGCTCCAAGTAATGGATCAGGGCGTAAATGGATGTCGTCTGGAAAGGGTTGCCGCCCACCAGGAGCGGGTGGAAGCTGAACACGCGGCGCAATAGCGGGTCTTTGACGTACTTCGACACAAAGCCATACACCGTGCGGTACGACTCCAGCCGCACCAGGTCCGGCGCCACGCTCAACATATCTCCGAAACGCAGGAATGGCCGGTCGGAGAGTTCGACAAAACCCTTGTCGAAAATCGCCTTCGCCTTGCGGATCATGGCGCGGTAGCCGTCCAGATCGGCCGGAGCGAACTGGGCGACGCGGCGTTCGGTTTCTCGCTCGTCGCCGTTGTACTCAAACCAGCGCCCGTCATGGAATTCAATGCGGTAGAACGGGTCTACCGGCACGATCTGCGCATAGTCCGCGGTGCGGCGGCCGGCGGCGGCGAAAATCTCGTCGATCAAGAAGGGCGCGGTGATGACCGTGGGCCCGGCATCGAAGGTGAATCCGTCCTGCTGATACACATAGGCGCGTCCGCCAAGTTTGTCGCGCGCTTCCAGTAGGTGGACTTGATAGCCGGCGGCTTGCAGGCGGATGGCGGTGGCCATCCCGCCGAAGCCGCTACCGATAACAAGGATCTTTTTCGGAAGCTCTGGCATAGAGGTAGTCGAGAAGGAGATGCGGTCCGCAGCCTGGGTCCGCGAAGGGGGCCAGCAGGTCCCGCGCGCGGCCGATCGTCCGAGTCACCTCGCCGAGGTCTTGCAGTTCGTCATCCAGGTAATCGTCCGTGGTCTGAAAGGCCAGGCCGAAAGCGCGGCCAAAGCTTTCCAGGGCGCGCCGCCGCTCCGGGGTCAGCCGCGCGAACAGGGCGCCGGCGCGCACCGCAAGCAGAAACAGCGGAGCGGTCTTCAATTCGTTCATCCGGGCGCGGGACTCTTCGCGCGGCGCGCCCGACAACGCGAGATCCATCGCCTGCCCCGCCACCAGCGCGTCGCAGTCGAGCACCTTGAGCAGATCCTGCTGGAACTCGACCAAAACCGGGAGTTCCCGCGGCGATGACGGGAGGTTCAGCACGCAGCGCGCGGACAGCGCGACTAGGGAGAACGCCGCCAGCAATGCGACTGGCTCGCCAAACGCGACGTGCGTACTGGCACGGCCCCGCCGGAGCGCCTCGTTGTCCATGCAGGGCAGGTCGTCGACAATCAGCGAGGCGCAGTGCAGCAACTCTACGCTCAGGGCGGCCCGGAGCACGCGGGCGTTCTCCGCGCCCAGCATATCCCCTACCAGCAGGGAGAGCAGCGGGCGGAATCGCTGGCCGCCACCCAGAACCGCGTAGCGCATGGCTTCGCGCACACGCCCGGCCTCCGGGCCGGCGCAATCCGTCAGTAGATCCTCGAGATGCGCTTCGATTAATCTTCGCCGCGCCGAGAGTTCGGGATGGAGGTATCCGGTCATTCTCTTCTTGCTACAACGAGATTAAGTCATCCTAGTCCGCGCCGCATTAAATTTCCGGTTTAGCGGCGTCTCCGCGCCCCGGGAACCTTGCAATGCTCTCCCGCAAGCAGCAGGCCCGGAGGTACGCGCTGGTTGCTCTGAAGGTAGAACAGCTCATGCGACTCCATCACGAACCGGTTCACCAAGCAGCCTGAGTGTGGTTCACCTTCGGCGGTAGAATACCTCTAGAATGCCGCGCGCCCCAGCCAGTCCCCCGTCGCCTGCGACTCTGCGACTCGCCTCCATTGACTCGCTCCGGCGCGTGTGTTCAGATGAAAAGTCTTATGGCTGACGAGACCAAACCCTCTGAAGGGCAGCCTCCCCAGCCTCCCACGCCACCCGCCAAGCCCGCCGCCAAACCGGGGGCGAAGCCTGCCGCACCCAAACCTCCCGCGGTGATGGTGACCACTCCCTGGGAAGACGAGCTGACGCGCGCGGTCAAGGAACGCTTTGGCGACGGGATTGTCGAAAGCGTTTCTTATGTCGGCCAGAATTTCTGGGTGGTGACGCCCGAAACCGCGATCCCCCTGCTCGACTACCTGAAGCAGGAAGCGGACTTCGACTACTTGGTCGACATCACCGCGGTGCATTATCCCAAGCGGGAGAAGGCGTTCGATCTGGTTTACGTCGTCTACAGTTTCGCGCGGAACCAGCGCGTCCGGATCAAGACGCAGATCCGCGACGGAGACGAGCCCCCCACCGCGGTGCCGGTGCATCCGACGGCCAACTGGCTGGAGCGGGAAGTTTACGACATGTTCGGCATCCGTTTCGCCGGCCATCCCGACCTGCGCCGCATCCTCATGCCCGATGAGTGGGAAGGATATCCATTGCGCAAGGAGTACGGGATCGTCCAGCAGGACAACCGCTGGGTTCGCGAAAACCTGGAGATTGAGAGCGCACAATAGCGATGGCGGACGCGACGTTTCTCGATTCGACCGAACTGGTGCTCAACATGGGGCCGCAGCACCCGTCCACCCACGGGGTGCTGCGCGTCATTTTGAAGCTGGACGGCGAGAAGGTGCTCGGCGCCGACTGCGTCATCGGCTACCTGCATCGCGGCGTCGAGAAGATCGGCGAGAACCGGACCTACCAGATGTTCGCTCCCTACGTGGACCGGATGGACTACGTAGCGGCGGTATCAAATGGCTTGGGCTACTGCCTGGCGGTGGAAAAGCTGCTGAACGTGGAAGCCCCGCCCCGGGCGCAGGCCGTGCGCGTGATCCTGACCGAACTCAACCGGATCGCCAGCCACCTGCTGTGGCTGGGCACGCACGCGCTCGATATTGGCGCGATGACGCCGGTCTTCTATTGCCTTCGCGAGCGGGAGTACGCGCTGAACATCTTTGAGAAATACTGCGGCGCCCGCCTGACCACGCACGCCTTCCGCATTGGCGGTTTGCAATACGAGACTTACGATGGTTTTGAGGAAGAGTGCCGCGCGTTTTGCGACATGTTCCTGCCGCGCGTGGACGAATACGAGGAACTGTTGACGGGCAACCGGATCTGGATTGACCGCCTGCGGAACGTCGGCATTCTGACCATCGAGGAGTGCAAGCAATTCGGCGTGACCGGTCCGGTGCTGCGGGCGGCGGGCGCCAAGTGGGATCTGCGGAAGGCCCAGCCCTATTCCGGATACGAACAATACGATTTCGAGATCCCCACCGGCGAGCGGGGCGATACCTACGACCGGTACCTGGTGCGGATGGAAGAGATGCGGCAGGCGTGCCGGATCATCCGCCAGGCGGTGGATAAACTGCCGCCGGGACCCATCATGGGGAAGGTGCCCAAGGTGATCAAGCCGCCGGTCGGCGAAGCATACGTGTCGATCGAGGCGCCGAAAGGGGAATTAGGGTATTTCATTGTGAGTGACGGGTCGACGCAGCCGTACCGTTTGCGGGTACGGCCGCCTTCGTTCGTGAACCTGCAAGCGCTCGACCGGATGTGCCGCGGCGGGTTGGTGGCGGACGTGGTGGCGATTATCGGCACGCTGGATATCGTGCTGGGCGAGATCGACCGGTAAGCAGGCGGCGGAGAGGTTTGCGAAGATAAGGGATATGAGAAAACTCCTGCGCAGCATTTTCCTGGTGGACCTGCTCCAGGGCATGTGGGTGACGTTCCGCACCCAGCACCCGAAGAACATCGTGACCGAGCAGTATCCGGCGGAGCGCCCGAAGGTGGCCGAGCGGTACCGGGGAGCGCCGCGCCTGAACATCAACCCGGAGAACGGGGAGACGTTGTGCATCTCGTGCAACCTCTGCGCCTTGGCGTGTCCGGAGAATCTGATTGTGGTCACCAGCGAGCGCAACGAGCAGACCCGCCGGAAGGAGTTGATTACCTTCACCTACGACACCTCCCGCTGCATGTTCTGTGGGTTGTGCGAGGACGCCTGTCCGGTGGACGCCCTGGAGCTCACGCAGGATTTTGAGTTAGCGAGTTACTCGCGCGAAGGCGCGATTTGGGACCGCCAGTTGCTGGAAGAGGGGCCGCGGCCGACCAAGTACCTGGCATAGCTCGTTTCGCAACGGCCGAAACGGAAACCGCGGACGGGTTCGCGGTTTGGCCCTGGAATTGCGCGGGGAATCGTTCGCCTGAGCCAGGGAAGTCTTGCTCGGAAGCGCCCGAATGCTGGATACTGCCTTTTTTTATGCGTTTGCGCTGCTGGTGCTGGGCGGCGCGCTCCTGACCATCACGCAGCGGAACGCGGTCCACAGCGCGATTTGGCTCATCGTTTCGCTCATCGGCGTGGCCGGCCTGTTCCTGCTCCAGAAAGCGGAATTCCTCTTTGCCGTCCAGATTGTCTTGTATGTCGGCGGCATCATGGTGCTGTTCCTCTTCGTCATCATGCTGGTGAACCTGGACGAGGCGGCGCGGGTGCGGCAATTCCGCGGCCGCTGGTGGGTCGCGTTGGGATGTCTGGCGCTGGTGGCGGCCGAAACCGCGTATTTCGTGATCAAGGGCCGGGACGCGTTCCGGTTCGCGCCCCGTCCGGAGATGCCCGCTTCCCCTCTCGGCAACACCGAGCAGCTGGCCGACGTCCTGTTTTCCACCTACCTTCTGCCGTTTGAGCTGGCTTCGGTGCTGCTGCTGGTGGCGATTGTCGGCTCGGTGGTGATGGCCAAGAAGAGGATTTGACGCCTATGCATCCAGTAACTCCGTCGCATTATCTGGCGCTGAGCGTCGCGCTGCTGCTGATCGGGACCGCTGGCGTCCTGGTGCGGCGCAATCTGGTGATCGTGCTGATGTCGCTCGAGCTGATCCTGAATGCGGTCAACATCAACCTGGTGACGTTCTCGCAGTACTACCAGCACACGCACGGGCAGATTTTCGCCATCTTCGTCATTACGGTGGCGGTGGCGGAAGCGGCGCTGGGCCTCGGGATCCTGATCGCGCTGTTCCGGAACAAACCCACGGTGCAGGCCGACGAAATCGATCTTTTGAAATGGTGACGCCGCGATGAACTTCCTCGACCTGATCTGGCTGATTCCGCTGTTCCCGCTGGCCGGGGCGGCGATGATGCTGATGCTCGGGCGCAACCTGGATCCCCAACCGGCGTCGGAAGTGGCGCTGGCCCCCGGCCTGGAACACACCCACCAGGATCACGGCCATGGCCACGGGCACGCGCACGGTCAAGATCACGGCCATGCGCATGGTCCTCCGGCCAGCCCCCTGCGCTTCCTGATTAGCTGGATCTGTCCCGGCATGGTGCTGTTGTCCTTCCTGCTCTCCGCCGGCGCGGTGCGGCAACTGACGGCGACCGAGAGCAAGGTGCACGAAGTGGTCCTGTTCCGGTGGATCGCGGGCCTGCCGTTCCATTTGGCCGATGGTCGTCTGGCGTCGTTCGGCGCGGACTGGGGTTTTCTGCTGGATCCGCTCAGTTCCGTGATGGCGCTTGTCGTGACCGGCGTCGGGTTCCTGATCCATGTTTACTCGATCGGCTACATGGGCCACGAGAGCGGCTACTACCGGTTCTTCGGCTATTTGAACCTGTTCGTCTTCTTCATGCTGATGCTGGTGTTGGCCAACAACTACCTGCTGTTGTTTGTCGGCTGGGAAGGCGTGGGGCTGTGCAGTTACCTGCTGATCGGCTTTTACTTTCACAAGAAGTCCGCGGGCGACGCGGGGAATAAGGCGTTCATTGTCAACCGGATCGGCGACGCGGGGTTTATCCTGGGAATGCTGCTGCTGTTCTCGGTGGCCGGCTCGCTGAGCTTTCTGGACGTGCGGCAGGCGCTGGCGGGCATGCATCCGGAAGTAGCGCACTTCGGCGTCCTGAGCGCCGCGGCGTTGCTGTTGTTTGTCGGGGCCACGGGCAAGTCGGCGCAGTTTCCGCTCTTCGTGTGGCTGCCGGACGCCATGGAAGGCCCCACGCCGGTGTCCGCGCTCATCCACGCCGCCACCATGGTGACGGCAGGGGTGTACATGGTAGCCCGTTCCGCAGACCTGTACGTGCTGACGCCGCAAACATCGGCGATCGTGGCGGGAGTGGGGGCGCTGACCGCCATTCTGGCGGCGTCTATTGGCTTGGTTCAGAACGACATCAAACGCGTCTTGGCCTATTCGACGGTCAGTCAGCTTGGCTATATGGTTTTGGCGTTGGGCGTGGGCGCCTACTGGGTAGCCGTGTTTCACCTCTACACCCACGCGTTCTTCAAGGCCCTGCTCTTCCTTGGCTCCGGGTCGGTGATTCATGCCATGGGCGGCGAGCAGGACATGCGCCGGATGGGCGGGTTGAAGGACAAGATCCCCATCACCTACCGGACCATGCTGGTAGGCTCGCTCGCGATTGCGGGCATCCCGGGCTTGGCCGGCTTCTTTTCGAAGGACGAGATTCTATGGCAGGTGTGGTCGTCGCCGCTTGGTTCGCAGGCGCTCTGGTCGGTCGGTCTGGTGACCGCGGGCATGACCGCGTTCTACATGTGGCGGCTGATGGCGATGACTTTCTTCGGCGCTTCGCGCGCCGATGCGCACACGCAGGCGCACATCCACGAATCCCCCGCCACCATGACCGTCCCGCTCATCGTGCTGGCGGTGGGCAGCGCGTTGGGCGGATGGATCGGCGTGCCTAAACTTTGGGCCGCCTTTCCCGACAGTTTCCGCCTGTTCGAGCATTGGCTGGCGCCGGTCTTCCCGGGCGTGCACGGTGAACACGCGGCGCACCATGACACCTCCATTGAATGGCTGCTGATGGGATTGTCCGTCGTGGTAGCTGTGGGCGGGATTGCGCTGGCCCGCCATTTCTACCAGGTGAGGCCCGAGCTGCCGGACCGGGTGGCGGCCTCGGCTGGGCCACTTTACCGTACGTTGTACAACAAGTGGTACGTGGACGATATTTACTCCTTCCTTTTCGTCGAAGGCCTGTGCAAAAAGGGCGGTCAGGCGATGGGCCGCTTCGACCTCGGCGTAGTGGACGGCGGCGTCAACGGCGCGGGATGGCTGACGCGCGTTTCCTCCGTGGTTTCCATCTGGTGGGATACCTGGATCATCGACGGCGCGGTGCGGCTGACTTCGTTTCTGGTGCGCGTCGGCTCCTACCCGGTGCGCCTGATCCACAACGGCCAGTTCCAGACTTACGCGCTCTACGTGGTGGCGGGGGTGCTGCTCTTCCTCTCCTACTACGTAGCCAGGAGTTAGCATGGACCAGCATCTGCTCAGCATGGTTCTATTCACCCCCCTGGCCGGGTTGGCGGTGCTGCTGTTGCTCCCGGGAGAGAACAAGAATCTGATCAAAGTGTGGGCCAATCTGGTGGCCTTGGCCGGCTTCCTGGTTTCCTTGCCGCTCGCTTCCCGTTTCGACGCGGGCAACGGCGGCTACCAGTTTGTCGAGAAAGCGCCGTGGATTCCGGCCATGGGCGTGCAATACATCATCGGTATCGACGGCATCAGCCTCCTGCTGGTGATGCTGACCACGCTGATCGGTTTCCTGTCGATCCTGTCCTCCTGGACCGCGATCGAGGAGCGGGTGAAAGAGTATTACGCCATGTTCCTGCTGCTCCAGACGGGAATGATCGGCGTCTTTGTCGCCCTCGACTTCTTCCTGTTTTACGTCTTCTGGGAAGTGGTGCTGATTCCGATGTATTTCATTATCGGCGTCTGGGGCGGGCCGCGAAAACTGTACGCCGCCATCAAGTTCGTGCTGTACACGCTGGCCGGTTCGGTGCTGATGCTGCTCGGCATCCTCACCCTCTACTTCCAGCACTTCCAACAATTCGGCTATTACACGTTTGAAGTGGCGGCGCTGATGCGGCTGGACCTGCCGCTGGGGCTCCAGCAGTGGGTGTTCTGGGCGTTCTTCCTCGGCTTCGCCATCAAGGTGCCGATGTTCCCGTTCCACACCTGGCTGCCGGACGCGCACGTGGAGGCGCCCACCGCCGGGTCCGTGATTCTGGCCGCGGTGCTGCTCAAGATGGGCACCTACGGTTTCCTCCGCTTCTCGCTGCCGCTTTTGCCCAAGGCGTCGATCGACCAGACGATCGTGCAGGCGCTGGCCGCGCTCTCGATCATCGCCATCATTTACGGCGCGCTGGTGAGCCTGATGCAGCAGGACTGGAAAAAGCTGGTGGCCTACTCCTCGGTCAGCCACCTGGGCTTTTGCACGCTGGGCATCTTCGCGTTGAACCCGAACGGCATCGCCGGCAGCGTGATCCAGCAGCTCAACCACGGCATCTCGACCGGCATGCTCTTTCTGATCATCGGCGTGATTTATGAGCGCCGGCACACGCGCGAGATTGCCGAGTACGGCGGCCTGGCGCACGTGATGCCCAAGTTCGCCACCGTGTTTGCGTTCGCCATGCTGAGTTCGGCGGGCCTGCCGCTGCTGAACGGCTTTGTCGGCGAGTTCACCATCCTGCAAGGAGCGTTCGAGGCCAACCGCACCTGGGCCGCGCTGGCGGTCACTGGGGTGATCCTGGGCGCCGCGTACCTGCTGTGGCTCTACCAGCGCACCATGCTCGGCCAGGTGACGAACGCCAAGAACCTTCACCTGCCCGACCTTTCGCCGCGGGAGTTGGCGGTGTTTGCTCCGCTGATTCTCTGGGCCGTCTGGATCGGGGTGTATCCCAAACCGTACTTCGACGTCCTGGAGAAGCCGGTCGCGCAACTGGTGGAACGCGTCCGGCCCAGTTACTTCACCGGGCAGGTCCAGGCTGGTCTGACGGAGCACCGAGCGCCATGAACTTGTTCTACACCGCGACGGACCATTTCGTGCTGAGCCCGGCCATCCAGCTCGCCTTCTGGGGCTGCGCGATCCTACTGCTGGACACCTGGCTGATTCCCGATCCGCGCAAGCGGCGCTGGCTGGCGCCCATTTTTGTGCTGCCCGCCATCGTGCTGACCGCCGTCGCGCTCGGTAAGCAGCACGCCTTCCTCGTCAGCGAGGGGGCCCGGGAAATCAGCGCCTTCAACGGCGCGCTGACCGTCGACGGCTTTGCCCTGTTCTTCAACTGGGTGTTTCTCATTTCCACCCTGATCGTCTCGGTTGTCTCGTACCGCTACCTGGAAATCGAAGGCGAACACCACGGCGAATACTACGGCCTGATCCTGCTGGCGAATTGCGGCATGTTCTTCCTGGCCACCGGCACGGACCTGGTGACGCTGTTCGTCGGCCTGGAATTGATGGCGCTGTGCTTTTACGTCATGGTGGGATTCCTCCGCAGCGAGCGGCGCTCGAACGAAGCCGCGCTGAAGTATCTCATCCTCGGTGCGTTTTCAAGCGCGTTGCTGGTGTACGGCTTCTCGCTGTTTTACGGGATGGCCGGATCGACCAAACTGAGCGTCATCGTCAAGGCGATGCAAGGGCGGGATCCCTGGGATCCCGTGCTGTTCCTCGCCATGGCCACCACCTCGGTAGGGCTGCTGTTCAAAATCTCCGCCGCGCCGTTCCACATGTGGGCTCCCGACGCGTATGAAGGCGCGCCCACCACCACCACCGCCTACCTGTCGGTGGCCTCGAAGGCCGCGTCCATCGCCTTTCTGCTGCGGATCTTCCTGGGCCCGCTGGCGGTTGCGCGGCCGGCGTGGGAGCCGTTGCTGGCCTTCGTCGCCATCCTGACGATGACGGTGGGCAACTTTGCCGCGCTTACGCAAACCAACGTCAAGCGGCTGCTGGCGTACAGTTCGATTTCGCACGCCGGGTACATGCTGCTGGGCTTGATCGCCGGCAACGACACGGGACTCAAGGGCATCGCGGTGTACGTGCTCGTCTATACCTTCATGAACCTGGGCGCCTTCCTGGTGGTGATCGCGCTGCGGCGGCAGAACATCATCGGGGAGGAGGTCGCCGACCTGGCGGGACTGGCAAAACGCCATCCCGGCTACGCGCTCCTGATGCTGGTCTTCCTGCTCTCGCTGGCCGGCATTCCCCCCACAGCGGGCTTCCTGGGCAAGTACTACATCTTCCTGTCCCTGGTGGAGACCGGACACTACGTGCTGGCGGTGATCGGCACGCTCTACGTGGCCGTGGCCATCTATTACTATTTCCGGCTCGTGCGCAGCATGTACCTGGACGACGCAGCCGCCGACACCGCGCCGCTCGCCTCCACCGTGGGACTGCGGTTCGCGGTGGGCGTCAGCGGGCTGCTGACGCTGTGCATCGGCATCTACCCGGAGCCTTTCCTGCGGCTGGCGCAGACTTCTTTGCTTAAGTGATATGCAGACCGTCTTCGAGCATCCGCTGTTTCTTCCCGGTGTCGTCACCATCGCGACCATCCTCGGCGTGCCGCTGGCGGCGCTGTACATCGGACTGGTGGAGCGCAAGGTGCTCGCCGACTTCCAGGCGCGCCTCGGCCCGATGCGCGTCGGCCCGCACGGACTGCTGCAACCCCTGGCCGACGCCATCAAGCTGCTGCTGAAAGAAGATGTGATTCCCACCGAGGCCGACCGGGCCATCTTCTGGTTCGCTCCCGCTATTTCCACGTTCACCGCGCTGACGGCGTTAGCGGTGATTCCGTGGTCGCCCCGCCTCTATGTGGTGGACGTGAACGTAGGCCTGCTGGTGGTGGCGGCCATGTCGTCGGTGGGGATCCTGGGCATCATCCTTGGCGGCTGGTCGTCCAACAGCCACTACCCCCTGCTGGGCGCGCTGCGCAGCGCAGCGCAACTGGTCAGCTATGAAGTGGCGCTGGCCTTCGCGCTGGTGGCGGGCGTCATGGCGGCGGGCACGCTGAGCATGCGGGAGATCGTGGAAGTCCAGCGGGACCGCCAGGTGTGGATTGTGTTTGACAACTTCGGGCTGATGCTGATTCCGTTCGTTGTCTACCTGATCTCGGCCACCGCGGAAGCCAACCGCGTTCCCTTTGACCTGCCGGAGGCCGAATCGGAATTGGTGGCCGGTTTCCACACCGAGTACAGCGGCCTGCGCTGGGCCTTCTTCATGCTCGCCGAGTACACCGCCATCATCGTGGTGGCGGCGGTGGCCGTGACGCTGTTTTGGGGCGGCTGGCTGCGGCCGTTTCCCAACGTTGGGTGGCTGGAGATTCCGCTGAACGTCGTGCTGCCGGTCGCGCTCTGCCTAGCCGCGGCATGGCTCTCCTTCCGGCTGGCGCCGCGGCTGAAACGCCCCGTGCAGAGGACAGGACTGCGTACGGTCGGTGCGCTGGTGGCGCTGGTCAGCCTCGTGTTCCTCGCTCCCGGGCTGCGCGAAGCGATCGCCCCGCTGTTCTGGTTCTTCGCCAAGATGTTCGTCTTTGTGTACCTGCTCATCTGGTTCCGCGGCACCTTCCCCCGGTTCCGCTACGACCAGTTGATGAACATCGGCTGGAAGCGCATGATCCCGATTGGCATGGCCGCGCTGCTGCTCAACGCGGTGGTGGCGATGGCCAAGCGATAACGACGCCCCGGGCTCAGCCCGCCGCCAGCGCCGTGGCGCGCGCCAGTTCGATGCGGCGCGCCCCGGGATAGGCTTCTTCCAGCAGGAGGACCGTTTCCGGGTGGCAGGTGAAAAACAGGACCTGCCGCTCCGGTTCCGTCGACCGGGCGAAGCGGGCGATCTCGGCGGCGGTCGCCCGGGCCCGCTCCGGATCAAAGTTCACCAGCACATCATCCATCACCACGGGCAAGGGTACGCCGTAGCGCGCAAACTCGGTGGCGAGACCGAAGCGCAGCGCCAGGAACAACTGCTCGGCGGCGCCGCGGCTCAGTTGTTCGGGCTTCCACCAGCGGCCGCGGCAGTCCTCCACGGCGAGGCTGGGACCGTCTTCGTCCTGAGCCACGCGCAGGTACATCCCATCGGTGATGCGCGCGAAGGCCGCCGACGCCTCGCGGAGCACCTCCGGCTGGCGGGTGCGGGTGTACTCGGCCAGCGTCTCGGCAATCAGGCCGGAAGCCAGCGAGGCTACCAGCCACTGCCGGGTGGCGCGCTCGAGTTCCGCCCGCGCGAACGCGAGCTGGCTCTCGCAAACGGCCACCTCGCCGGATTCCTCCAGATCCTGCCGGCGTTTTTCGGCCAGGCGCAGCCGTCCGATCGCGTCGTCGCGGCGGGCGCGAAGGCGTTCCGCAGTTTCCTTCGCCGCGCGCACCCGCTGCTCCCAGACGGCGGGCTCACCCGCGGACAGCGCCGCGTCGACTGCGGCGCGATCCCCCAAGCCGGTCAAACGAGCCAGCAGATCCGCCTGGCGCTCCTCGAAGGCCCGCGCCGCGGCGGCGCCGGCGTCCGCGCCGCTCGCCGCCGCCAGTTCCAGGCGCGCCGTTTCCTGCCGGGTGTCGTCCAGCCGCCGTGCGAGCGCCGCCGCCTCGGCGAGCAACTCTTCCCGGCGGCTCTCCTGCCGCTGGGCATCGGCAATCCGCTGCCGCCAGCCGGCCAGCGCTTCCCCCCAATCCAAACCGCTCCCGGGCGATTCTACCCAGGCCCGCAGGCTTTGTTCCCACGCCAGCACGGCGCTCTCGAGTTGCGCGGCGCGAGCGGCCGCCTCCTGCCGGGCGCGGACAAGGCTGTGGGCCAGTTGGAGATCGGCCAGCAGGACGCCGGCGTTTTCCGGCGTCAGCGAATCGGGCAGTTCGCTCTGCTGGCGCCAGGAGACCCACCCTTGGCGGTGCTCGGCGAAGGCCGCCTCCGCCGCTTCGTAAGCGTCCTTTTGCGCCTGCTCGTGCTCGCGGGCGTCGGCGAGCGTGGCCTCGAGCAATTGCCGGCGGAGCAGTCCTTCGTCTTGCCCGAGCGCGTCGCGCAGCCGGTCCTCGATGTCCGTCAAGGTGAAGCCCGGCTCCAGCCCGGCGCGGGCTCCCTCCTCGGCGACGGCGGCCTTCAGCGCCGCGATCCGCTGCTCGGCGGCCGCCAGCGCGGCGTCTTCTCCCGCCGACTCCGCCCGTTGGGCGGCGGTGCTTTTCACAAAGAAGGCCACCAGCAGCGCGAGGGCCATCAGAATTACGAACCCGCCCGCCGGGGCGGAAACCGTGGACAACCACCCGCCCACCCCGACCAGCGCGAAGACCGCAACCACCACCAGGCCGAGCGCCCAGCGCGGCGGACCCGGTGTCTGGCCCGCGGCCGGCGCGGCCGTCCGCAGCGCCTCCGCCGCCCGTTCCTCGGCTGCGAGCGCCGCCAGTTTCCCTTGCAGGTTTACCAGGGCTTCGCGGTCCGCGGCGGGCGGGGCAGGCAGTTCCTGCGCCAAGGCTTGTTCCAGCCGCTCGCGTTCGGCTGCAGCCCGCTCCCAGTTGGCGCGGCGCTCCTGGATGTCGCGCCAGTCGGCAGCCAGCGACGCGGCCCACGCCCGGGCCTGGTCGATCCAATCCGGGGGCGGGTCAAAGGCGGCTACCCGCTGTTCGCTCCACTCCGGCCCCAGGCGCTCGAGGACCCGCGCGACTTGTTCGGCGCAGTTGGCCTCCTTGGTCCGCCAGTCGGCCAATTGCCGCCGCTGCTCCTCGTACAAAGGCAGCCGGGCCGCAAATTGGTCTGCTTCGGCGGCGCGCGCCAGCAGCGCCGCGCGCTCCGGATCCTCGAGGGCCGCCGCCTCGGCGCGAGCGCGCGCCAGTTTCTCCTCGAGGGCCTGTTGCTCTTGGGCGAGGGCGGCGCGGGCCTCGCGCAGCCCATCCGCCGCGGAAGCCGGCGCGGGCGCTTGCCGCGCCCGCTCGCGCTCCTGCCAAAGCGGCCACAGTTCCAGCAGCGCGCCATACCAGCGCGCCTCCCGCGTGGCTTCTTCCAGTTCCCGGCTCGCCGCTTCCGCCTCGCCGCGCAAGGCGGCTTCGGCCTCGAGCAACTTCGGGTACTCGGCCGCGTGCGCCCGCGCGTCGCGGCAGATTTCCTCAAGCTGCGCCGCCCGCTGCGCGAGTTCGCCGATGCGCGATGCCCCGCGGGGCCGCAGCAGCGCGGTCATCTCCGCTTCCAATTGCCGCACCGCTGCCCGCGCCGACTGGCCCGCGCCCGTCACGTGGGCCGAGTAAATACGGTCCCGCACTTCATCCACCTGGAGGGTCTGCAAGGTCTGCAACTCGGCGAGGCTGAACGCGAAAATATTGCGGAAGAGCGTTTCGTCCGCGCCGCCGAGCCAGCGCGCCAAGTCCGCCGCCGTCCCCTCCTGTCCTCCGTTCCACGTGACCCGCAGGCTGTGGCGGCGTCCGGCCCACCGCTCGGCCGTACACCGTCCCTCCGGTCCTTCCAGAAAGACCCTTCCCCCGGCGGGTCCGCCGCCCGCGGGGGCGTACTGCGGCTCGCGGCTACGCCGGTCGGGAAACCCGAAGAGCACCCCGCGCAGGAACGCGAGCAGAGTCGATTTGCCGGACTCGTTCGGGCCGGTAACTACGGTCAATCCCCCGGTCAGTCCCCGCACCTCGTAGCGCTGGAACTGGCCGAATGCTTCGATAAACCAACCCTCGAGCTTCATGACGCCGGGTCTCCTTCCAGCAGATCCAGCGCGCGGCGTTCCGCTTCCCGCAGCAAGGCCACGGGATCCCAAGCGCTACGGTCAGGCAGCCACGCCCGGTAGCGGGAGGTGGACAGCGCCGCCCCTGCTTCGGCAATCCGCTCCCGCAACCGCCCGGGGTCCGCGGCCAGATCCTCGCTGCGCCGCAGAAAATCCGAGAGAAAATCGCCCCGCCGGGCCACTGCGTCGCGGTCCAGCAGGGCGCGGCTGTCGTCCACCAGGTCATCCACCCAGATCAGCGGGGCGCTGCCCGCCGTCTGATCGCGCAAATCCTCGAGCAGGTCCTCGCGCCTCCCGGGCGCCTGCAACTCGCGGTGGAGCCCGCCTCGCCCCGTGAGGGTGACCCGCACCAGCAACCCGCGGCCCGCGTGGGTCTCGCGGAGACGCCGAATCTCGGCGAGCATCTGGCGCGACAGGCCCGCCGCATCCGGCATGCCTTCAATATCCACGCGCGCCTCGACCAGGCGGATGCTGTCGAGCGGCGTAAACTCGACGGTCTCCACACGTTCGGGCGTCGCTTCCACCAGCACGCAGCCTTTAGCCCCCCACTCGCCCGGGCGCGCCCCCCGTCCCTGCGGCGTTCCGGGATAGACCGCCCAGGGCGCTTCGCTCAGCACGCGGTGTTCGTGAGCGTGTCCCAGCGCCCAGTAATCCATGCCTGCCTGCGCCAGGTCCGAGAGGGTGCACGGGCTATAGGGATTGCCTTCCGCCTGCGCGCCGACCGCCGCATGGAGCAGGCCGATGTGAAGCCCCGGGCGCCCCTCCGGCCGCGCGAACCGCCGCGCCAGGTTCTCGGTGACCGCGGAGGCCCCGTAGCTGACGCCGTACACCGTGGCGAGCGTGGCTCCTTCCCGTTCGACCGGGGCGGCTTCCACCTCCCCGGCGGGGAATATTTTCAGGTTCGGCGGCAGGGTCCGGAACGCGCTCCAGCCGCCGGCGGGGTCATGGTTGCCGTGGACCACGAACACCGGAATGCCCGCGCCTTCCAGCCGTTCCACCGCGCGCAGAAACCGCAATTGCGCCCGCATGCCGCGTTCCGGCCCGTCGTAAAGGTCGCCCGCCAGCAGCACGAAGGCCACCTTGCGGTCCAGGGCGACGCCGGTCAGGCGATCCAGGGCCTCCAGGGAGGCGTCCCGCAACCGGGCCGCGACATCGGGCGGTGCGCTGCCGATCCCTTCAAACGGACTGTCCAGGTGCAGGTCCGAGGCATGCAGAAAACAAAAGCGCATGGCGTTTCCCCCTCCGGCGCCGCCTTGGAAGGCGAAAAACCCTCCAAGGCTAACATTTTTGGCCCAGACAAGCGGAGAAGCAATAGAGGATTCCACCCGAACGCCGCTGGAGAGACACTGGGACCACCGGTTCGTCCGCGCCGCCGGGGCCTGTCCGCCCGAGAAAGCGGGGCCCGGACGGCGGGAAGCGGATAGAGTCGCAAAGGAGGGAACACCCGCCGGGGCTTGTTCCCGCAGCACCTGGTCATGACTCGCAGAGAACTCGCAACCCTGGCCGGCGCGGCCCTGTGGCCCGCCGGCGCTTCCGCCGCCTCCGCCGCCTACACCGGCGCGCTGGACGGCTTCGAATCCAAGGTCCCGCTGGCGGGATTCGATCCCGTAGCTTGGACCCGCACCCTCTACGATCAGGCGCCGCTCCGCCTGACGTTCCGCGCCGGCACGTCCCGGCAGGCGGAGCACTGGCAGCGCCGGTTGCGCGCCAAACTGGCCGAACTGCTGGGCGTGCCCTTTGCGGTACGGGGCGCCATTCAGCCGGTGGCGCTCGAAACCCGCGAGTTCCCCGCCTACCGGCGGGAAAAGATCGCTTTTGAAGCCACGCCGGGCTCCTGGCTGCTGGCGTATCTGCTGATTCCCAAGACCGGCAAGCCTCCCTATCCCGCCATGGTGTGCGTTCCCGGCCATGGCCGCGGCGTCGACGACATCGTCGGCATTGACGACAAGGGGCAGGACCGCACGGACAAGGCGGGTTACCAGCACGATTTCGCGATTCAGGCGGCGGAGCGCGGCATCGCCGCCGTCGCCATCGAGCCGATGTCGTTCGGCTGCCGCCGCGATGCTCTCACCAGGAAAAAGGGGCTCGGATCGTCTTCCTGCATGCCGAACGCTGGCGCGGCGCTGCTGCTCGGCCAGACCATGATCGGCTGGCGGGTGCGCGACGTCATGCGCACCATCGACTGGATCGCCACCCGCCCCGAACTTGACGCGCAGCGCGTGGGCTGCATGGGCATTTCCGGCGGCGGCACCTGCACGCTATTTTCCGCGGCGCTGGAGCCGCGCATCCGCGTCGCCTTCGTTAGCGGATATCTCTGCACCTTCAAGGACAGCATCTTCAGCCTCGCCCACTGCATCGACAATTACGTGCCCGGCATCCTCGAATGGGCCGAGATGTACGACATTGGCGGGCTGATCGCGCCCCGCCCGCTGTTTGTCGAGTCGGGCGACAAAGACACCATCTTTCCGGTGGAAGCCTGCCGAGAGGCGGTCGCCCGCGTCCGGCGGGTGTACGAGGTCATGGGCGCGGCGGACCGCATCGGTCACGAAGTTTTTCCGGGCGAACACAGTTTTCACGGGCGGGAAGGGCTGCCGTTCGTCGCGCGTTTTCTTACCGCGTGAGGGACGGCGGGCCGCCTTCTTCCGCGCGGACGGCAAGAGCGCCGCGCAAGCCAGCCGAGCGCAATCATCCTACAAGCGCATCCGCGCCGGCGTTTGGCTGAGTTCTCTCACCAGCGAGACCGCGGCGTCCACGATGCGGGTTTCCGCCGCCGGGCTGATGCGGGCGGGCAGCAGCCACCAATAGAACACCTCGACTTCGTAGCCGCCTTCGCTCACCGCCTGCGCGGTGGGGATGTAGGCGAGGCTGGCGTTGGTGTAGCCGAAGACGTAGACGCGCATCGGCGCCAGTTGTTTTTCGATGAGCCCGGCGTATTCGACGAACACCTCGCCGTCGAGGCCAACGGCGGCGAAGTCCGTGCCCATGGTGATGGCGTGGATCCAATAGGGCAAGCTCCGGGGGAGTTCGGCATGGCGCTCGGCGAGGTCGAGCAGACGCTGGCCCCAGCGCGCCTTCCAGGGGTCTGGCGAAGCCGCGGCCTGGCGGGCTTCGCCGAGGCGGACCGGCTCGGCGAGCGGGATGCGGATTTCCAACAGGCTCGAGCGGATCGGCCCTTCGACCGGCGTTTCGCGGCCAAGCGCGGCGGACACCGCGGCCGCCAACGTCGCGCCCGCTTCGCGGACAAAGCTGAGTTCCGAGTCCGTGGTCCGGGCGAACTTGTTTCCGCTCGCGTCCAGGTGCGCGAGGCGGAGATTGCCGCCGACGCCCTGGGCGGTCAGCAGCGGAACGCCCGGATGCCGGCGCGTGAACTCGGTCTGGGCGAAACCGAAGAAGTCCGCGCCGAGTTGCCCGTTGTCGACGTCGCTGGGATGGCAGGCGAAGAGGGACACGACAGCGCGCAGCGCGCCGGAGCCGGCGTCGCGCACGGTGAGGAGACGCACGCGCCGGTCGTTGGGGCCGGCAGGATTCGGAGAGATGTCCGGCCCGCCGCCGCGGCGGTTGATGCAGACGTCACAGGTGGATTCGGCGGTGGCCAGACGGGCCGGCTGGCGCGTCGCGAGCGCCGACTCGATGGCCGCGGCAGCCCGGCCAATCACGAACTGCTGGTAGCCGTAGTCGAGCGCGCCCGGTTCCACCACGTCATCGAGCGGGCAGAGCGCCGGCGCGGAGTGATTGTGCGACGCGTTCAGGAACACCTGGTGCGGCCGCAGGCCCAGGCGGCGGACGCGCGTGTGAATCTGCTCGGTGAGATCGCGGCAGAAGTATCCGATGTCGGCGGTCACCAGGACCACGCGCGTATGGCCGTCGGCCAGCGCCAAGGCGTGGAGCCGCAGGGGGTGATACACCTCCCGCGTAGGGGGCTTGGTCCGCCAGGCGAGCGGCACGGGGTGGGACGGCGTCAGGTCCACAGCGGCCACGCCGGCCTCGAGGGCGGCGCTGGCCGGCAGGACCGCCAGGAGCAGGCAACCGCACAAGCGCATCGCTACGACCCTATCACGGCCGGCCCCAGCCGGGGAGTATGCGAAACTAACAACCAATGAAACGCCGGACGATCCTGGGAAGCGCGCTGGGCTTGCCGGCCGCCTGGGCCGCGCCCGCCCCCGCGCAGACCGCGCCGCCGCCTGCCGAAACCGCCGTCAAACTGGAATTCGCCTCACCGGAGACAGCGGCGGCAGGCGTGCGGCGCTTTTTCGACGAGACCGAGTTTGCCGCACTCGAACGGCTGGGACGGCTGCTGGTCCCGCCAGGGGAGGGGCTGCCCGGAGCGGCGGAGGCCGAAGCCGCGATGTTTCTGGACTTCCTGATCGGCCAGTCGCCCGCGGAACGGCAAACGCTGTATCGCGAGGGGCTGCGGGCGCTGCGCGAGGCTGCCCGGCGGCAGTGGCGCAAAGAGTTCGCCGCGGTGAACGACGAGGAAGCCGCGCCGCTGCTGGCGCCGCTTCGTCAGCCCTGGACCCGGTCCGCGCCGCGTGATCCTCTGGCCCGCTTTCTGCTGGCCGCGAAGGACGATTTCTGGCAGGCGGTGGCGAACTCCCGCGCGCTGGCGCAGGCGCTTTCCAGCCGGCGGCGCGGCGCGTCGGGCCTCGGCTTGTATTGGCACGCGGTGGAATAACGATGGAAACCCACGAAGTGCTGATCATCGGCTCCGGCGCCACCGGAGGCATGGCCGCCTACACGCTCACGCGCCTGGGCGTCAAGTGCCTAATGCTGGACGCGGGCCCGCCGGTCGACCTGGAAAGAGACCGCTCGTTGCGTCCGGTCTACGACCTGCCTTACCGCGGCTTCGGCCAGCCGGACCGGTTCCCGCACGTCACCCAGGCCACCGAGTTCAACGCCAACGTGTGGGCGGACGAAAAGCAGAATCCATACACCTACGACGCGGGCGTTCCGTACTACTGGGTGCGGATTCGCAGGATCGGAGGCAAGACCCTGATGTGGGGCCGCGCGTCGTGGCGCCTGAGCGATTACGAATTCAAGTGCCGCGATCACGACGGGTTCGGAGACAACTGGCCGATCTCGTACCAGGATCTGGCGCCCTACTATGACCGCGTGGAGCCCTTGTTCCGGGTCGCCGGGAGGAACGAAGGATGGCCGCAGATGCCGGACGGCAACATTCTGGCCGACGACTCGCGGGACAGCGAGTCCGTGCGGCGGTTTATTGCTTCGGCGAAGCGGCTGGGGGTGCCGGCCACCAAGCCCAGACGGGCGACCGGCACGCTGGCCAGTTCGGTGAATCTGTTGCTGCCGGACGCCCTGGCCTCGGGCAACTTGCGGATCGTTCCCAACGCCATCGTGCGCGAGATCACCGTGGATCGCGCGACGGGATTGGCCAACGGCGCGCACTTTGTCGACCGGCGGTCCAGGCGGGACTTCCATGTGCGCGCCAAGGCGGTCGTGCTTGGCGCCTCCTGCCTGGAGTCCACCCGCATCCTGCTCAACTCCGGCATCGCCAACTCGAGCGGCGTGCTGGGACACTACCTGTTCGACCAGTTCTACGTGAAGAACGTGGTGCAATGCGTGGTGCCCGAGGCGCGCGGCGGCAAGGGCGGACGGGGCCTGATGGGCGGAGGCGGTTACATTCCCCGCTTCCGTAACCTGGCCAAACGCGAGAAAGACTTTCTCCGCGGCTACGCCTACGACTTTGGCAGCGGCCACACCCCGCACCCGCGCTACGTGCCGCTGTACGGTGAGGCGCTGCGCAAAGAAATGCAGGAACTGGAAGGCTCCGGTTTCGCCATGACCACCATGGGCGAGGTGTTGCCCCGCCGCGAGAATCACGTCCGGATCAATCCCAACGTGCGCGACGCCTGGGGCATCCCCGTGCTTCACATCACCCAACGCTATACCGAGAACGAATTCCGCATGGCGCGCGACTCGATGGAGATGGCCGAGGAACTCTGCCGCGGCGCGGGCTTTGAGATTCTGGGCAAACACGCCGAGCCCGTTCCCCCGGGAGAAAGCATCCATGAATTGGGTACGTGCCGGATGGGCGCCGATTCCAAAACCAGCGTGTTGAACCGCTATAACCAGTCTCACGACGTCAAGAATCTGTTCGTGGTGGATGGGAGCGCCTTTGTTTCCGGAGGCGTGCAGAATCCCACGCTGACGATGCTGGCGCTTACGATGCGGGCTTGCGAGTACCTGGTGGAGCAGAAGAAGCGAGGTGAGCTTTGACCCGCGCGAGGCGCGGCATCCTGTTGGCTGCCGCGGCGGCGGTTTGGGCGGCCTCCGGTCCGGAAACCGCCCCCGAGCAGCCCGTTCCTTACAGCCACCGGCAGCACATCGCATTGGGGTTGAAATGTTCCGACTGCCACACGATGCCGGATCCGGGAGAATTGATGACCTTCCCCGCCACGGCCAAGTGTATGGCGTGTCACGCGAGCGTGAAGACGGGCAGCCCCGCGATCGAAAAACTGGCGGCCTTTCACCGGGACAAGCGTCCCGTGCCCTGGGCAAGGGTGTATCAGATTCCTAGCTACGTGTTTTTCAGCCATCAGGCGCACCTGGAAGCCGGAGGCACGTGCGAAGGGTGCCACGGTCCGGTCGGGGAAAGGGATAAACTCTGGAAAGAGAGAGATATTTCGATGGGCGCCTGCATGGACTGCCATCGGGCAAGGAAGGCCAGCCTTGACTGCAATTATTGCCATGAACCCCGCCAATGAGGTTTCCGGGCGCGACGGCATCCGAAACCGTCTGCTGCTGGTGGAAGACGAACAGCGGATCGCGGACGTGTTGAGCCGCGGCCTCGAGGGCGCCGGCTACGCGGTCGACGTAGCGGACGATGCGGCCAAGGCGCTCGCCGCGCTGCATCAAGCCGATTACGACCTGGTGATTCTGGACCTCATGCTGCCCGATGCGGACGGCCTGACGGTGCTCGAAAAACTGCGCAATCGGAAAGGCGGCCCCCCCGTCCTGATTCTGAGCGCAAGAGCCGCCGTCGACGACAAGGTGAAAGGTCTGGAACTCGGCGCGGACGACTACATGACAAAGCCTTTTGCCTTTGTCGAACTGCTGGCCCGTGTCCGCGTCCTGCTCCGGCGGGGACTCCCGCTCCAGGACAAACTGACGGTGGGCGATCTGGTGATGGACACCGTCCGGCGCAAAGTCTGGCGCGCCGGCGAACTGATCGACCTGGCGCCGAAGGAATTCGGCATTCTGGAGTTCCTGATGCGCAACCGCGGCCGCCCGCTCAGCCGCACGATGATCGTCGAGCATGTCTGGGAGATGGACTACGACGGACTGACGAACATCGTCGACGTCTACATCCGCCACCTCCGCGGCAAGATCGACGACAAATGGAAGGTAAAACTGATTCACACGGTGCGCGGCATCGGCTATCTCATCGACAGTCCGGCGGACGCCAAGGCGGACAAGCCCGCCGATCCGCCCGCGTGACAGGCCGGCGGTGAACTGGGAGTCCATTCGCCGCATCACGCGCGGGCTGCGGTTTCGGCTCGCGGTCAGCTACGCGCTGTTCTTTGCGCTCCTGTTGAGCGTCATCGGCGCCGTATTTCATCGCAGTCTTTCGGCCAGCCTGGACACTTCGTTGCGGGAGGTGCTCGACCAGGAATGGGGTTCGCTGAAAGCGTTGCTGCGCATCGAGAATGGCGGATTGTACTGGGTGCACGACCGGCAGGATCGCGAGGAAGCTTTCCTGGTGGCGCGCATTCAAAGGATTCTCTTTGTCACCGACGGCGCCGGGACGCACCTGGCGCTGTCGGGTCTGTACCGGACACTGGGTCCGGACCCGCCCGAGCAGATCCGGGACGTGCTGGCGACCGGGCAGACGCGCTGGAGCGTTCGCGAGACGAACGACGGCCAGGAGTACCTGCTGCGCGCCGGCGTCATTCACTCGGGCGATGAGGGCCGCCGGCCGTACTATGTCTCAATTGGACGGTCCCTGGAGGACAGCCGGCGGATTGTCGAGCAGTTCACGCAAGGGTACCTGGTGGCCGCGCCGCTGTTGATCGCGCTGGTGTGCTTCCTGGGCTGGCTGCTGGCCGGGCGCGCGCTGCTGCCGGTGGTCTCCCTGGCGGCGGCGGCCGGGCGGATTTCCGGTTCGAACCTAAGCCTCCGCATCCCCACGCGCGGTGCAGACGACGAACTCGATCATCTCATTGTCACCTTCAATGGAATGATGGAGCGGCTGGAAACCAGTTTCCGCCAAATCCAGCAGTTTTCCGCGGACGTCTCCCACGAGTTGCGCACGCCGCTGACGGCGCTCCGCGGCCAGTTGGAGATTGCGCTGATGACGGCGCCCGACGCCAATGCGCTTCGCGAAGCGATCATCGCTTCGCTGGATGACGTCGAAAGGCTCACGCAGATCGTCCGCGCCTTGCTGCAATTGGCACAGGCGGAAACCGGACAGGTGGCCCTCCAGCGCGCTCCAACCGATTTGACGGCCTCCGTGCGCGGGATTCTGGAACAGTTCGAGTTGGCCGCCGAAGAAGCCAACGTCCGTCTGGAGCACGCGCTGCCGCCGGCATGCCAGGCCGAAGTGGACCGCGTCCAGTTCGAGCGGATGCTCTCGAACCTGTTGAGCAATGCCATTAAATTCACCCCCGCGGGAGGACGGGTCCTGGTCAGCTTAACCCGGGAGAGCGAGCAAATCCTTCTGGAGGTGGAGGATACAGGTTGCGGCATCCCGGAGGAGGCGCTGCCCTATATTTTCACCCGCTTTTACCGCGTCAGCGGCGCGGCGGCTACCCGCGAGAAGGGATTGGGCCTGGGGCTGAGTTTTGTGCAATGGATCGCGCGGGCGCACGGTGGGCGGGTCGAGGTCCACAGCCGGCTCGGCGAAGGGACGCGGTTCACCGTGTATTTGCCGTTGGCTGCGGAGGGAGAAAGCGCCCGCAGCGCCGACCCCGTCAGGGCCTGACCGCCGGGGCTCTTCAGAGAATGCGGAACGAGGCGCGCGACTCGACCGCCGCTTCCTCTTCCGCCACATCCCGCACCTCGGCCAGGTACGGGCCTTTCCAAAGCAATCCAGCCAGCTCGGCGAGGGCCGCCGGTTCGCCGGCGGCATAGACTTCCACGCGCCCGTCGGCCAAGTTGCGGGCGTAGCCGGTCAGGCGGCGAGCTTCCGCCTCCCGCTGGACGAAATACCGGTACCCCACTCCTTGCACGCGGCCGCGAACGAAGAACCGTTTCGCCTGCATGCTCTCCTCAGTGTGCCGCCCGCGCGGCAAGTCGCGCAAGATACGTGCCGAAGACCTTCATTTCTGCAACAGGAAATTGCCGACGAACATCGTGTCGATGCCGCTCGAATAGAAACTCCGCACCGCGTCGCGGGGCGTGCAGACCAGCGGGTAGCCGAACAGGTTGAAGGAGGTGTTGTAGAGCACCGGCAGGCCAGTCCGGCGGCCCGCGGCGTGAAGGAGCCGCCAGTAAAGGGGGTTGTCCTGCTCGGAAACCGTGTGCACGCGAACCCAGTCCGCGCCGAGAATCGCCGCCCGGAACAGGTCGCGATAGGCGGGGCGCACCTTGCCCACCGTGGCCAGAAACCGCGCGTTAGGCCCGACTTCAAAATACTCTCCCGCCACCTCGGCGGGCACCGAGGCGGCGAACTTGCGGAAAGGTTCGCGGTGCTTGATGAACGCATTGAGGTTTTCGGTGGAATACGGGTCCAGGGGAGAGGCCAGAATGCTGCGGTTGCCCAAAGCCCGCGGACCGAACTCCATGCGCCCGTGCATCCAGGCGACGATCTTGTGGCCGCTGAGTTCGGCCACCGCCGTGTCTACCAGTTCGTCGGTGGTCAGCAGGTAACGGAACCGCAGCTTGCAGTTCTCGATCACCTGCTTGATTTCTTCCGCCGAATAGCTGGGACCCAGGCAGAAATTGCCGATGGAAGGCCGGGACGACTCGCCGAGCACCACATTCCAGGCATGGTACAGCGCGCCGAGCGCGTTGCCGGCATTGCCCGCATTGGGCTGGACAAACACGCCGGGAAAGCGCCCGGACTGCTCGAGGGCCGCCACCAGCAGGGCGTTGAACGCCAGTCCGCCCCCCAGGCACAACGGGCGGCCGGCCCCGGCTAACTCGAGCACCGCGTCTTCCATCGCGCGTTGGAGCCCTGCGGCGACGGGCTCGCGGAGAGCGGCGGGAATGGCGGCGCCGTCGTCGATCCCCAACCGCTCGAAAAACTTGGCGCTGAAGCCGCCGTGGGCTAGCCGGTCCGCGGTGAAGAAGCTACGGTCGGAGCGCAGTCCCCGGCCGACGCCCAGGATTTCCGCAAACAGGCCGCGGTAGCGGTCATCCCCGGCGGCCGAAAGCCACTGGACCTTGTGTTCGTCGGCGCCGGACTGATAGCCCAGCAGCTCGGTCACCCGCCCGTAGAGTTCGCCCAACGAATCCGGGAAATACAGTTCCTGGTCTAGCGTAAGCTGGTTACCCTCGGCGGTCCAGCGCGCGCCGCAGCGAAAATCGCCGGAGCGGTCCAAGGTGAGCACGGCCGCCGATTCGAACGGGGAGGCAAAGTATGCGGCGGCGGCATGCGCGGCATGATGTTCGACCACGACCACCCGGCTGGCGGGAAACAGCGTCCGAAGTTGCAGGTGAAGCTGACTGCCGGCCGGCGATAGGGGACGGGCGATGGCCACGATATCCACCTGTCCCGCCGTCGCGCCCGCCATTCGCAGGCACTGCTGAATCGCGTGAAACGGCAGATCTCCCGGGCGGTGCTCCCGGTTCAGTTTATTCTCTTCGATGGCGGCGGCGATCTTGCCGTCCTTCAGGACCGCGGCGGACGCACTGCGGAGCACGCCGCCGATTCCCACAATCAGCAATCGCTTCCTCCTTCAAACGTAGCTTGGCCGGGCAATCGCACGCGCGCGGCCCATGGCCGCCAGCAGCGCCGAGGGACCGCCGTCCAGCCCGTGCGCGTGGCGCGAGCCTCATCAATCGTCAGACCAGCCGGAGCGACCATCTCACGCCGCTAGGCGCGGACATCGTCCTCGCCGGGCGCCTCGAAACGCGCCCTTTTCAGCCGGGCACTCGTGACGCCTTCGTTTTACTCTAGCAAGTTCCCGCTAAGGTTACGGATGGGCGGCCGCAATCGGGATTCCCGCCCGGCGCAACGCCCCCTCTACGTCTTTCGGCGTCAGACGGCTTGCGTCATAGCCCACCCGCAGCGCCTTGAGATCCGGATCCACCTCAATGCGATGGATTCCGTAAATCGCGTGCACCCCCCCCAAGCGGCGAAGCAGATCTTCGTCGAGCGGCTTGGTCAGGGGATACGTCAATTCAACTTTGGTCATGGTTGTCGGTTCTGTTGAACGGACACTGGGCACGAATTCCAGTACTTGGCCGTTCGCTGGCTTAGTACTTCCCGCCGCCGGTCTCCGTTACTTACCCTAGGCGGAAGCGTATACTTCTACGATAGAGGGCCACGATGCGGCCAAGCAAGGAACATCGGCGTTTCCCCCGGTTCGGACTCGGTGCGGCAGTGGGGATCAGTTGGCAGGATGCTCACGGCCAATACCAGGCCATCCAGGCCAAAGGTATCGACATCTGCGAAACCGGCTTGCAGGTCGAGGTGCCCCAAGCCATCGAGCCTCCGGCGACGCTGCACCTGCGGGCAGAGAAGTTCGGGTTGGCTGCGTCGGCGGCCGTACGGCACTGCGACCGGTGGGGGCCACGCTACCGCGTGGGGTTGGAGTTCACCGGGGGCTATCGCTGGAACCCGCAAGGGGCGAGGACTATTTCTCCAGTACGCCAGAGCCAGCCATGACTTCCGGTTTTAGAACGTAAGGCCAAGTTTTCCCAATACCTGCCTACAGCATATTTCCCTAACGACACAGGCGGAGAGCACCTAACCGAAAATTCACGGCGCTGATAACATAATGATCGCAATGGCTTCCATCAGCGTCACGTCCACCCCCAGTTGGAGCGCGTTGCGGCGAAAAGAGCGGAGACGTCATCGCCGTTACCAGGTCGCAGGCAGCACGCTCCGCGTTTCGTACCTCGATATGAACGGCACCTTGAAGATGGTGGCGGCCGCCCAGGTTTTGAATGTCTCGGAATCGGGGATGGCTCTGGAACTGCCGGAGAAGCCACTGCCCACGTCGATGATCCGGTTTCAGTCCGAGCGCTTCAAGCTCACCGGCTCGGCGGCGGTGCGGCACGCCCAGAAGACCACCAACTCGTACATGGTGGGCGTGGAGTTCGCCACGGGGCTGCGCTGGATTCCGCCAGACTGTGAGGTGGAAGAACCGATCCCGCTTTGCGACGTGCCGTAACCGGCTATTCCCCCGGCGGAGTGAAGACGAAAAGGCGGCTCGGATCGTCCTCGGGCAGCAGGTAGAGCTTTCCATCCCGGAAGGTCATTCCCTCCCGGGTGAACAGCACCCCACGGTCTGTCCTGCCGGCCTCGACGCGCCGGCGGATGGTGAAATCGCGCAAATCCAGCCATTCCAGCCAGCCGGCTTTCCTCCCGGCAATGCCGGCGCCGATCAGAAAACCGTCCACCGCCTTCAGATCCTGGTATCCGGTCGATCCGGGGTTGGGCTGGCGGCCGAGTTCCCTTCCCTCGCGAGACCAGCGGTAGAGCAGGCGGCTATCCCAGTTGCCGCCGATGAGCCCGTCCGGAGCGGCGGCCACGCAGCCGATGTGGTCGGCCACCTCGAAGGAGGATGCGAGCGCCAGGGAATCCTTGCGGCGGCGCTCGATGGTGGTGGGACCGTCGCGGTCGTACTCCGCCACCGGGACCCACAGCGAATCACCGTCCAGGGTGATCCCGCCAGGATGGATCCGTCGGCCGTGCTGCACCTCCACCTGCCTGACCAGGCGTCCCGAGGGCAAAGCGAACCGCGTCAGATAACCTTTCCGGCGAGGCGCATGCACCGAGGAGACCCAGAGGACATCGCCTTCCACATCGATTCCCTGGACATGATGCACTTGCCCCGCTAAGGGGATCACCGCCGTCTGGGTCCAGTCAGCCAGGCGCCCGGAGGGCTGCGCCGCCGCTCCGGCCGCCAGCAGCAGAAGCAGCGGCAGGCGGCTTGCTGCGCCAGCCGCCGGGATCTTGCGACATGCTCCCATCCAGAACAGCCTTGCCGCCATCCGAGGCTACTCCAAGTGAAACACTTCTTCTAGCCGTTCCAATTGCTGGTCGGCATGCAGCCCGGGGATGCCCTCAAAGAACTCGGCCATGGAGCGTTGCCACCGTTGGTTGACTTCGCGGGCGGCCATCCCCGCCAGCGCCGCCGCAAAGTCCGGGGTCTCCAGATATCCGACCAGCAGCCCGTCGCCGCGTAAAAACAACGAGTAATTGTGCCAGCCGGTTTCGCGGAGGGCGGCGAGCATTTCAGGCCAGACCTCCCGGTGGCGCTGTTTGTATTCTTCCAGCCGGTCTGGCCGGACTTTGAGCAGGAAGCAGACACGTTGCATGGCGGGTCCTTCCGATTGTAGTCCGGCATAACGGGCGCGGGGACCGGCTTCCTTCGCGCTCTCGCCGGTGTTACTTGTGGAGGATCATGAAGAGGCAAGCTCTCTCCCGCCGCGAGATGCTGATTGGGGGCGCAATGAGCCCCCTCTGGCTGGCGAACGCGCAAGCGCCGCCGGAGCGCGGCCAACTCTCGAGCAACTGGCCGTTCGAGAAGCTGGGCCCCGCGCTGCTTCCCAGGGAGCAGTGGCGGCCGTTTCCTCCCGCCGCCGACCGCGCCGCGTGGGAAAAGCTGCCCGCCACCGAGCGGGAAGAGTGGATCCGCGCCGCCGAGGCCCATCTGGGCGCGGCTTGGCCGCCGCTGCCCGCCACCGTGTTCCTGGAATTCCAACGCACCGGCAACCGCACGGGATACCAGCGGATTCGCGACCAACGCCGCCACCGCCTGGAGGAACTGGTGCTGGGCGAGTGCGCGGAAGGGAAGGGCCGCTTCATGGACGAGATCGTCAATGGCGTTTGGGCCACCTGCGAGGAAACCTTCTGGGGTGTCCCGGCGCACCTTGGAGCGCAGCGCGCCGGCGTGGGCTTGCCCGATGTCAGCGAGCCCGTCGTTGACTTGTTCGCCGCGGAGACCGCCAGTTTGCTCGCCTGGACAGACTATCTGTTGGGGCCGCGGCTGGAGGAGGTTTCTCCGCTGCTGCGTCCCCGCATCCACGCCGAGATCGACCGGCGCATCCTGACGCCCTGCCTCCACCGCGAGGCTTTCGGCTGGATGGGATTCCACTCGGACCGCCCGGTGAACAACTGGAACCCGTGGATCAACTCCAACTGGCTGACCGCGACGCTGTTGCTGGAGCCGAACCCGCGGCGGCGGACCGCTTCGGTCCACAAGATCCTGCGCAGCGTGGACCGCTTTCTGGACGGATACCACGAGGATGGCGGCTGCGACGAGGGTCCCAGCTACTGGACTCGGGCGGGCGGTTCGCTGTTCGACTGCCTCGAGCTGCTGTACTCGGCCAGCGAGGGGCGCATCGATTTTTACCGCCTGCCGCTGATCGGCGAGATTGGCCGTTACGTGTGGCGGGCGCACATTTTCGAGGACTGGTTTGTGAACTTCGCCGACGCGCCGGCCCGGGTACGGTTGCCGGGCGACCTCGTCTTCCGCTATGGACGCCGGATCGGCGATGCGCCGCTGCAAATGCTGGGCGCTTGGGCGGGGCGGTCCGGCGGGGGCCGCGAGGGGAGCATTGGCCGGACGCTCCATGCGATTTTCAACCGCGAAACGCTCCGGCAGGCGCCCGCCGGCCAGCCCCTGGCGCGCGACGCCTGGATGCCGGGGATCCAGGTGATGACCGCGCGCGTGCGGGAGGGGTCGGCGGAAGGGCTGTACCTGGCGGCGCAAGGCGGGCACAACGCCGAGAGCCACAACCACAACGACGTCGGCAACTTCATCGTTTACGCCAACGGGCAGCCCGCGCTCATCGATGTCGGCGTCGAGACGTACACCGCGAAAACCTTCGGACCGAACCGCTATGACATCTGGACCATGCAGTCGGCCTATCACAACCTGCCGACCATCGGCGGCGTGATGCAGGCGCCCGGACGCCACGCCGAGGCGCGCAACGTCTGGTACCGCGCGGACACCGAAGCCGCGGAATTCCGCCTCGACATCGCGGGCGCCTATCCGCCGGAGGCGGGCCTGCGGTCGTGGTTGCGCACCCTGCGCCTGGACCGCAAGCGGAACGAGATCCTGCTGCGGGAACAAATCACGCTGGAGCGCACCCCCAAAGAGGTCACCTTGACGTTCATGACGCCCTGCCCGCCCCGGATCGAAACCGGCAGGGTGCTGCTCAGCGGCGGGTTTCTCAAGGACACGCGGGTAACGCTCAGCTTTCCGGCGCAGACGTTCCAGGGATCGGCGGAAGAGATTCCGCTTGAGGACGAAGCCCTGCGGCGCTCCTGGGGAGCCAAACTCTACCGAGTTCTGCTCCGGGCGGCGCCGCCGCCCTTTCAGGGCGAATGGACCCTGCGCCTGGTTCAGTCCTGAGGAGAGCGCATGCGTCCCGAACAGTGGGAACAGATTCGCGCGGCAGCCAAGGGCAGCCCGGTCTCCCGGACGCCGCTGGCGCTGATCATTGACAGCCCCTGGATTCCTGGCTGGGCGGGTCTCAGTCATCTTGACTATTACCTCGATGAGAACGCCTGGTTCGAGGCCAACCTGCGGTTCGCCCGGGAGTTTCCCGAGGTGATTCCGTTCCCGTCCTGGTGGGTCGAGTACGGGATGGCCATTGAACCGTCGGCGTTCGGCACGCGGCTGCACTTTCTGCCGGACCAGCCTCCGCAGCAGTCGCCAGTGCTGTTTCGCGCGGAGGATATTTCCCGCTTCGCGCCCATCCATCCCGCGACCGACGGCCTGATGCCGTGGGCGTTGCAGCGTTACCGGCGGATCGTGCCGCGGATCGCCCGGGAAGGTTTTCTGACACCGTTCGTCACCGCGCGAGGACCGCTTTGCACGGCAGCTTTCGTGAGGGGCGTCAACGAATTCCTGACCGACCTGGTGGAGTGCCCGGAGCATGCCCAGGCGTTGCTGCGCTGCGCCACCGACGCCACCATTCACTGGCTGGAAGCGCAGGCGGCAGCCATCGGCCCGGGCGTCGAGGGGATCTTTGTGCTGGACGACATCCCGGGGCTGCTTTCGCGCCGGATGTATCTCGAGTTCGCGCACCCCTGCCTCCAGCGGATTTGCGCGGCGTTCCCGGAACGGTGGGTGAAGGTGTATCACAATGACGCCAACATCAAGCCGTTCGTCTGCGACTTGCCAGAGACCGGCTTCGACGTGCTGAACTTCACCCACAACCTCGATATGGAGGAAGTGCGCGTGGCGACCGGCGGGCGGCTGTGCCTGATGGGGAACGTGGCGCCGCTCGACGTGGGGGTGCGCGGCACGCCCGCGCAAGTCAAGGAAGCGGCGCGGCGCATTCTGGAACGGGCGGACGCGGGCCGCACGATCCTGTCACTGGGCGGCGGCGTGAGCCCCGGCATGCCGGCGGCGAATGTCCACGCCCTCGCGGCGGCCGTGCGGGAGCGCCAAGCCTGACAGGGCAACTCGGAGAGTTGCCCCCGCGCGTTTCTGGGAAGCAGCATCTCCGGGCGGCGGGCGAAGGTGACGGGGTTGGCGGCGCAGGCGAAGTGAGAAAACATGCGGCGGCTTTCCTGCCACGAGTATCGCGGGCGGGGCGAGGCGGGCCGGGAAGGGGCGCGGGGCAAACAAATGAAAAAGAGAAGGGGAGCGGAGAAAAGTTCGCAGTGAATGAGCCAAATGAACTCGATATGGTCCGAATGCAGAATATTCACAAACCGGCGGCGAAGTAGCAGCGGGAGCGGGCATGCGGGATTTGCTGGCATGCGCTGCGGGCGGAGATCGAGGCAGCCGGGCAGGGCGGGACGCCGCAGCGGGAAATCGCGCGGCGGTTTTGGGGTGTCGCGGGGGTGGGCCGCCGCGTTCGATTCGAAAGGAGCCGATTTTACCGCAAGCTTGCGAATCAGATTCAGATATAGCTCAAGGTGATAGATTTGTCACTGGGAATTCATGCCGAACACGAGCCAGCGGAATGGGCAAGCAGAGAGGATTCCATTTCCCGAACAAATGGGATATTGAGAAGATTGTTCGTCACTTCAACACGGAAGCGCACTGCGGATGTGGGATACATTGGATGGCGCGAGGGAGCAGATACGGGGGCCTGGGCTCCCGATCGCACGCTACCGGCTGGAATTTCGCGGTGGCGCGGGCAAGACACGCGCGCTGTTCACGGGCTCGGCGTGGCGGGGGGCTTTTGGCCACGCTTTAAAACGCCTCGTGTGCGTGACGCGAAACGAGCGTTGCAGCGAGTGTTTGCTGTTCCGCTCTTGTGTTTATCCCTATGTTTTCGAGACGCCGCCGCTGCCGGGCGACCATTTGCTCAAGAACGGCGCCGCAGCGCCTCACCCCTTCGCCCTGACGCTACCCTTCCCCGCGCCGGAGGCTACCGGGGAGGTCGAATTAGGTCTTACCCTGTTCGGCAGGAGCAACGGACAGCTCGCCTATCTCGTATACGCCTTTCGGCAGGCGGCGGAAGAGGGAATTCGGCCCTACGGACCACTCAAATTGGAGCGGGTGCTCCAGGAAGAGCCGCTCGGCTCTGACCAGTGGAAGAACATTTTCGTTCCGCCCGGGCAACTGATTCCCTGTCCTGCCTTGCCCCCTCCAGCCGCGCCGCCGCCCGGGCTCGTGCGCGTGGTGCTGGAGACGCCGCTTCGGCTCCGGCAAGAAGACCGCTACGTCACGGCCGATCAGTTTGAGGCCGGCGATCTGCTGCGGAATGTGATTCGCCGGATTTCGCTCCTCAGTCACTTTCACGCGGGAGAATCGCCTGCCGAAGACTTCGCCGCCCTCACCGCACAAACCCACCGTTTGCGGCTGCTGGAAAAGCGGCTTACGTGGCGCGATTGGACCAGGTACTCCGGACGTCAGCAAACGAAGCTGAAGATGGGGGGCCTGCTGGGCTCGGTGGCGGCGGATTTCGGCGCTTTTCCGGACCTGTGGAGGTTTTTGTGGCTGGGGCAGTACACGCACGCCGGGAAAGGGACCAGCATGGGCCTGGGCCGGTATCGGCTGGAGCCGCTCGGCAAGCCGGGAGGTGCGAGGTGAGCGCACTGCCCTGGCAGTTCCGCGAGCGGGTACTGCTGGCGGTGACCGGTCTGTCGCCTCAGGTCGTCACGGAGACGCTTTATAGTCTGGCGGTGCAGCAAAACCCGCCCTTTGTGCCCACGCGAGTCATGCTGCTCACGACAGCGGAAGGCGCCGAGCGGGCGCGGCTGACCTTGCTCAGTCGCGAACCTGGCTGGTTCCGACAATTACAGGCGGAATGGCGTTTGCCGGGCGTTCAGTTTGACGACTCCTGCATCCGGGTTCTGCGGTCGGGCGGTGGCCAACCGCTGGCTGACATCCGGACGGAAGCTGACAACCTGGCGGCGGCCGACCAGGTTGCCGAAACCATCCGGTCACTGACGCGGGCCGCCGACACCGCTTTGCATGTTTCCGTGGCCGGAGGGCGCAAGACTCTGGGCTTTTTCGCGGGGTACGCTCTTTCGCTATTTGGCCGCGAGCAAGACCGCCTGTCGCACGTGCTGGTGTCGGCGCCTTTCGAATCCCACCCGGGATTTTTTTATCCCACGCGGGGCAGCCGGATTATCTATACGCCGCCCCCCGACAGCCGTCCGCTCGACACTTCCCAGGCAGAGGTCACGCTGGCGGAGATTCCTTTTGTGCGGTTGCGTCGGCTGCTTCCGGCCCGTCTGTGCGAGCAGGGAAGCTCGTTTGCGGCCGCGGTGGAAGCCGCACGTGGCGCTTTGGAAGCGCCCCGCCTGGTGATTGACCTGTCCCGCCACCGGTTGCGCGCGGGCGCAGTGGAGTTTTCTCTGCCACCAGCGGAGCTTGCGTTTCTCGCATGGTTCGCCCGGCGGCGGCGCGAGGGGCGGGAGCCGCTGCCCTGCCCCAACGAAGGAGCGCCGGAGCTCGATTACTCCCGGGAGTATCTGCGCGAATACCAAGCCCTCGGCGCGAAGATGACGGAAAGCCGGACCAACCGCGCCTTGCGCCGCGGCATGGAAAAGGCATTCTTCCTGGAAAAGAAATCCCGGCTGCAAGCCGCGCTGCGGCAACGGTTAGGCCCCCTGGCGCGCCCCTATGAGGTGCAGGCGTTCGGACGCCGTCCGGAAACGCGTTACGGGCTTGGCCTCGAGCCGGAGCAGATTGTTTTTGAGGAAGCGAGGAGAGCATGAATACCACGGTTCCACCCGCCACGCTCGAGGAGACGGCGCTCGGAATCTTTCTCCATGATATCGGCAAGTTCTTGCAACGGGCGTACGGCGCCGGCCGCCACCTGGCGCCGGAAGTCAAGGCGCGCGAGTCCCTGATTCTGCCGGTGCGGCAGTCGAGCTATTCACACTGGCATGCGCTGTGGACAGACCAGTTTTTTGACTGGCTGGAGAAGCAAGGACTCTGTTTTCCGGAGGGCGTCAACCGCAACCGGGTCCGCGACATCTCGGTCTACCACCACGAGCCCGAGGGAGCAAGAGCGTCGGTGGGCGCGTTGGGACATCTGGCGGCCGAAGCGGACCGGCTCTCCGCAGGCATGGACCGTAAGCCACGCGACGAGGAAGAAGAAGCCGGCGCGGAGCCGAAAGGCAGAGACGGGTACATCAAAACGCCGCTGCGCAGTCCTTTTGCGGCCGTGCATATTGGTTTGGGAAACGCGCCGGAGGCGCACATTCTCTTAGGAAAGCTTGAGCCGGGCGAGGATTTGTTCCCCCGCGCCGAGATCCGCAAGGAGGAATACCCGCAACGCTACGCGCGCTTATGGCAGGAGTTTCAGGCCGAGTGCCAGAGCGTGTTCGGAATCGCCCAGGCGGAGATATTCTGTGAGGCGCTGCTGTCGCTGTCGGAACGATATCTGTTTGCGGTGCCGTCCTCGACCAAGGACCAACCGGACGTCTCGCTGCACGACCACAGCCGGTCGGCGGCAGCGCTGGGGGCCGCCCTGTATCAATGGCATCGGCGGGACGGCAGTCTGGAGGATCCGGCGCGAATCCGAGACCGGAAAACGGCCAAGTTCCGGATGGTCACGGGCGACCTTTCGGGGATTCAGTCGACGCTGTTCCTGTTGGCCAGCCAGCGCGTCAAGGGGGTCAACCGGATTTTGCGGGCACGGTCGTTTCTGATGGGAATGTTGCTGGAGGGAGCGCTCCTGCGCTGCCGCCAGGAGTTGGGGCTGCCGGTGTTCAGCGTTCTGCAAAACGCGGGCGGCCGCTTCCTGCTGCTGGCGGCCAACACGCCGGAAACCGAAAACGCGGTGGCGCGGGTCCGGGAGGAGGTGGAACGCTGGCTTTACGCCCGCTATCTGGGCGAGCTGGCGCTCAACCTGGCCGTGACGGAGCCGTTCAGCGGCGAAGACCTCATGCAACGGCAGTTTTCGCGGATTTTAGACAAGATTTCGCGGGCTGCGGAGACAGCCAAGCTGCGGGCGTTCTCGACCTGCCTGGAGCCAGCGCATCGGGACGCCTTTTCTCTGGGAGCGTGCGGGGCGTGCGGCGTCCGCGCGGCGCGGCATCGCAGCCGCGACGAGAAGGACGAGGAGATGCTTCGCTGCACCGCGTGCGAAGATGAAGCCCGGTTCGGCGGAGGGCTTCCCCGTGCGGGGTATCTGGCTTGGAGCCGCCAGCCGGCCGAGGGGCCGCACGTGGAACTGTTTGGCGGCCTGCGTCTCCACTGGTTGGAAGGGGCTCCCTTCAGCCTGACGCCGTTTCTTTCCGTGGTGCGGTTGTATCGCGGAGCGGCCACCGGCGCGGGCCCCCTGCCCCTGCGCTTTGCGGCCAACTATGTGGCGCGGTTTGGGGAAGGCGAATCCGCCAACCCGCGGTACGAAGGACTGGAGGCTGCCGCCCCCGGCGACCTGAAGACTTTCGAGCACCTCGCGCGCGATGCCTGGATCGCCACCGAAAACGGATTCGTGGGCGAAGATCACCTGGCGGTGATCAAAGCGGACGTGGACCGCCTGGGAACCGTTTTCAGCCAGGGTATCCGGCAACCCAGCCTGGGCGCTTTCGCGTCTCTGTCGCGGATGATGGACTTCTTCTTCACCGGGCAGCTTGCGCACCTGCTCGAGCGGGAGTTCCCCAGCACCTATACGGTGTACGCCGGCGGAGACGATCTGTTGCTGATCAGCCCGTGGCGCCAGGCGCTCGAGCTGGTGGAGCGCCTGCGTACGCGGTTCGGCCAATGGACCGCGAATAACCCCAATGTCACCCTGTCGGCAGCAATGGAGCTCATCAGGTCCAACCATCCGCTCAACCGGGCGGTCTGGGCCGCCGAAGAACGGCTGGCGGCGGCGAAAACGGCGGGACGCAACCGGGTGAGCGCCATCGACGCCCAGCCTCTCCCCTGGAACGACTTTGCCCATCAGATCGGGCGTGGCAAACAACTGGCCGAACGGTTGCGCGCCGGCGATCTCACAACCGGCTTTGTTCACCAGATCCTCTACTTCGCCGGCGAGCGCCTGCGGGCAGAGGCGCAGGCTCGCCCCGGACAGGCAACCGGCGAGCTCGACTTGCAGGCGGCCACCTGGCGCGCGCGCTGGGGGTATCAGGTGGCCCGGCATCTGGACCGGCGAGAACAGCCGGACCTGATCAGGTTTGTCAATCAACTGCTCGGGCTGGACGGCGAGTTGCGGAAGGCGAGTGAGTTTGTGCCGCCGCGCATCGCCGTCACCCTGGCTTTGTACTCGGTTCGCAAGTCACAGGAAAGGAGATAGGAAACGTGTCGTATTCAGCTGGTCGTTCGCCCGGAGGGGCGGGCCGGGGCAGACAGGAGCAACCACCGGCGGAGAACCGGCAGGTGCCAAGCCCGCGCCCCATAAAGTATTTCGAAGGAGGAGTCCTGAACGCGAAATTGCTGGACGAGGAAGCCGAGAAGGTGGCCCGGGAACTAAAGGGGGTGACGTCCTCCCAATTGCGCCGGTTCTATGAAGACGTGCTGAGCCTGAGCCGCCGGCTCGCGCTCGAAGCCGAGCGATCGGGGAATGAGGCCCGCGAACAGGCCTTCGCGCGGCTGCGGCCGGAGTTTAAAATGCTCAAGGCCAAGGCGGTCTACACGTTCGGCCGCGCCGACAACAGGCACAAAGGCGATTTTATGCCTCTCATGCAGTTTTTCGTCGATCATGTCGCCGCGGTGAAGTCCGTCCAGGACTTTGACGCGTTCTGCAAACATTTTCAAGCCGTCGTGGCGTTTCACAAGTTCCACGGAGACAGAGGCGGGAGGTAGAAGAACCATGTTGAGCGAGATCTCGTTCCGGAAGATACACACGCTAACGGGAATTGTCGAAGTGAAGACCGGACTCCACATCGGCGCGGGCAAAGATACGGTGGAGATTGGAGGACTTGACGGTCCCGTGGTCAAGCACCCGCACACCCATCGGCCGTATATTCCCGGCTCGAGCCTGAAAGGCAAGTTGCGGTCGCTGCTCGAGTGGACGTTGGGATACGTGGAAGAGGACGGCCTGCCCTATGGGAGCAGAGCGAGGGCCAGCTACCCCCAAAGAAACCCCATTCTGCGGATCTTCGGCACGTCGGCGGAGAGCTGGCGCGAGGGGCCGGGCCGGGCCTTGGTCCGGGACTTGCCGCTGGTGGAGCAGTGGGCCCAGCAGACGATCGAGCAAGGACTGCCGCTGACCGAGGAAAAGGCGGAAGTGACCATTGACCGGATCAAGGGCAAGGCGGCGGATGGGGGGCTGCGCACAATGGAGCGCGTGCCGGCGGGCGCCCGGTTTGAACTCGAGATCCTGTTCAAGGAATACTCTGTCGGCGGCGATGAAGGGAGGGAAGACCGGCGCTGCCTAGAACGGCTGATCGAAGGGCTGCGCCTGCTCGAACAGGACGCGCTGGGCGGGTGCGGATCCCGGGGCTACGGGCGCGTCAAGTTCACCCAGCTCGAGTTGAACGGGCGGCCGATTCAGGACCGGTTTGAGGCGATTCGCGCGGTGGACCCGCACGGTTCTCCTCACCGTTTTTTCGAGGAGTGAAAGGCCGATGGGCTTTTACCGGATAACACTGGAACTGGAGGGGCCACAAGGAACGCGGCTGCATAGCGGCACGCTGTTCGGGCACCTGTGTTGGGCGTGGCGCGATCTGCGCGGCGAGGAGGCTTTGGTCCGGTGGCTGGCCACTCTGCCGGAGCAGAGGTTTGAGCTGTCCGACGGGATGCCGGCGGGCTACCTGCCGACGCCTCTGCTGCGGCCCGCGCCGCGGCGGGACCGGGGGGGAGACCAAGCGGCGGCGCGGGCGGTGGACGAAAAACAACTGCGCAAACGAAGCTGGATCTCGTTGGCAGGCTTTCTGGCGATTCGCGGCCACGCCAGCCGGCGCTCGGTGGCGGCCCAATTGGCCAAGGAGGAACCGCCCCCACTCGCCGAGGCGCGGCGGATCGCGCACAACACGATCGACCGGCGGACCGGACGGACGCCGGAAAGCGCCGGGTTGTTCTTTGTCGAGGAAGAGTGGCCGGACCCGCGGACGAGCCGCCGCTGGGACGTGTATGTATCGACGGATCTGAGCAGCGGCTGGCTGGGAGAGCTGTTCGCGCACGTCGGCCGGATGGGATTCGGCAGGGACGCCACCGCGGGGCGAGGCCGCTTTCGCGCCGAAGCGGCCGCCGCGCCGGCCGGGCTGTTCGACGGGCAAGGAGAACGCCGGCTGAGCCTTTCGCACGGCTCGCTTTCCGCCAACATGGTGGAACCGTTTTACCGGCTGGAAACGCACTACGGAAAAACGGCGGCGTTGCTGGGCACCGCGCTCAGCCCCTTCAAATACCCCCTCACTTTGCTGCGGCCAGGCGCGACGTTCACCGCCGAGGGGGACGGGCCTTTTGGCGCGTTGCTGTATGGGGTCCACCCGCAGCGTCCCGAAGTGGTCCATAACGCTTGGCACCTGACGGTACCGTTCACGGAAGAGGAGACCGATGACTGAGGTGCGCAGCTTTCGGATGACGCCTCTGACGCCGGTGCACATCGGCTCGGGCGACCGTTTGGCGCCAGAGGAGTACGTGGTCGATGGCCAGGAGTTTGTGCGGCTGGACTCGCGGGCCATTCTCCGCGCGCTCAGCGCACAAGAGCGAACGGCTTACGAAGCCGCGGTGGACGCGGGCCGGCTCCGCGACGCGCAGCGGGTAATCCGCCGGTTCTGGCAAGCGTCGCGCGCCCAGGGTTCCTTGCGTTTCGAGCGCTTCCGCGCGGCCATCGGGGAGAGCTCCCGCGAGGATTTGCGCCAGATCATCGAACAACCGGAACGCCGGGGAGATGTGCTGGCGCTCCAGCGCAATCCCTACACGGGCGCGGTGGTGATTCCGGGTTCTTCCATCAAAGGGGTGATGCGGACGGCGCTGGCCAGTTGGCTCGCCAACACCGAACCGGGGCCGCGGCGTATCGCCACAGCACAGCAGACGGCTCAAAGGGGATGGGATGGACGCCGTTTAGAGCAAGCCGTTTTCGGCTACAATGCGGGCGAGACGGAGGGCGACCCCCTCCGTTTGCTGCACGTCGCCGACGCCGAATGGCCCGCGGGGGGCGTGCAGGTTGACAAGCCGGAACTCACCAAGTTGGGCAGAGGGGACGACGGAACGGAGCGCATCCAGATGCACGTCGAGCGGCTCCTCAGCCGGGGAGACGGGACGAGGACGCCAGCGGTCACGGTGGCCCTGCGGCTGGAAACCCCGGGCCGCCGCAGCCGGCTCTTCGCCCGCGCCTTTGCCTGGGAAGAAATCGTGTTCGCTTGCAACCGTTTCTATGCCAACCGCCTGAATGCAGAATACGAGCGGTTCTCGCAGGTGGCGCACGATGGCTACCGGTGGAAGCCGACGCAGCAGGAATTCGAGCGCGGCCTTCTGCTCCGCCTCGGCCGGTTCAGCCACTTCGATTCGATGTCCGTCGATCGGTATCGGGAAGGGCGGAACGCTGCCCGCAAGGAACCTATCCGGGAGATTGGATCGACGCGGACGATGTGCCCACTGAGGGCGGGTGGCCGCGCCCCGTTTGGATGGGTACTGTTGGAACCTCAGCGATGAGGTTGTGTCTAGTGAACTTTTCCATGTGGCGAATCGTTGGCAAGGGCGGCGGCAAGCGATTGGAAGGAAGGAGGTTATCGAACACGGGAGGAATTAAAGAGGACCTGAACCAGAAGGGATTGAAACCATGGCAGCAAACCGCGAGCTGCCGCCGCTCGCTGAATTAAAGAGGACCTGAACCAGAAGGGATTGAAACGTACGCCACGGAAGGGCTG